>Ga0065711_1038289_pt1 | contig 18949 bp, 12 predicted proteins | sample Hoacrofraction12_FD_59098 | JGI IMG/M metagenome (GOLD analysis project Ga0065711, IMG submission 59098) | Hoatzin crop microbial communities from Cojedes, Venezuela - Epithelial fraction 12 v2 (version 2) | ecosystem: Host-associated > Birds > Digestive system > Esophagus > Crop | place... | reverse complement strand
GCAGAGAGGAACCTGATGAGGTTCAACAAAGGCAAATGCAGGGTCCTGCACCTGGGGAGGAATAACCCCATGCACCAGTACAGGCTTGGGGCGGACCTGCTGGAGAGCAGGTCTGTGGAGAGGGACCTGAATGTCCTGGTGGACGACAAGTTGACCATAAGCCAGCAGTATGCCCTGGCTGCCAAGAAGGCCAATGGGATCCTGGGATGCATTAGGAGGAGCGTGGCCAGCAGGTCGAGGGAGGTTCTCCTTCCCCTCTACTGTGCCCTAGTGAGTCCCCATCTGGAGTACTGTGTCCAGTTCTAGGCTCACCAGTTCAACAAAGATGAGGAGCTACTGGAGAAAGTCCAGCAGAGGGCTACGAGGATAATAAGGGGACTGGAGCATCTGTCCTACGAGGAAAAGCTGAGGGAGCTGGGCTTGTTCAGCCTGAAGAAGAGAAAGCTGAGAGGGGATCTTAGAAATGCTTATAAATATCTCAAGGGTGGGTGTCAGGAGGATGGGGCCAAACGCTTTTCAATGGTGCTCAGCGACAGGACAAGGTGCAATGGGCACAAACTGAAGCATAGGAAGTTCCGTCTGAACATGAGGAAGAACTTCTTCCCTCTGAGGGTGATGGAGCACTGGAACAGGCTGCCTAGGGAGGTTGTGGAGTCTCCCTCTGTAGAGATATTCAGGACCCACCTGGACAAGTTCCTGTGCAGCCTACTGTAGGTGACCCTGCTTCGGCAGGGGGGTTGGAGTAGATGACCCACAGAGGTCCCTTCCAACCCCTAACATTCTGTGATTGTAAGGGATGCACAGTCCTCCCAAGAAATAAAGCAAATGTATTCCAACTAGATTTTTCATCATTGCACTTAAAGTTCTGTAAGTTGCATCTGTAAGCAACTTCTCTGTGAATATGCCAGAAGTTGGATAAGAATTGCAGTTCCCAAGAACTCCTAATTTAATATTTGATACATAACCATAGTAGGTGGCTCCTCCTGTGGTTATTTTATATTTTAAATCCAGAAATTGGCTTCACGTTTAAAGTAGCATTTACAAGGCTAATTCCAAAAGTAGATCACGGCCATTTACTTCTGTGAGCACCCGAAATTCAGGCAACACTTTGGGGTTTTTTGCGTTACTTTGTGCAAAGTACATCTGTTCAGGAGATTATTCCTTCTGCCGATCTGCCCACATCTATTAAGAGAGAGTACTGATCTCCACTTCCTTTTCAGTGTCCCACCCCAGGAGGGACTTCTGAGTTGTGAATCTTTTGTACAATAATACATTTTCTGACAACTTACTATAAAATGTTTAACTCGAGAGACAGGATTTATTATACGCATTTTTAAATGGAATTTTGTATAACGACCATACCAGAAAACTCAGCACCATTTTTTCTCTTAAATGTAAGGTTTTTAACACTTTTTCCAGACTTGGTTGAAAAAAATAAATGTAATTGTTTGTATTCCTCACTTGAAACTGTCCAGTAGCTATTAAGATGACCTAAATTGACATTTAAATACCATGAAGCCACAGGGTAGATCTTATACAACACTACTTCAAAAGACAGAATTCTGCATTTCAAACTGAAGTGTAAGAACTAGAATAGCAGCAGTACATAATTCATCCTGATTTTTTTACAGAGTAGCTCAGAGCATACTTGAAACAAAACTCGAATGTCTTGTCCCCTAAATTGTCTATCCATAACTGCCGTAATTTGGGATAGTATTGAAAAAGAGAAACTCACCATATCACAGACAAGTGAACAACATCAGAGTGGAACATTTCTCTAAATGAAAATACATGCTCCAACATTTTTGCTAATTCTGTAAAGGCTCAGTTTCAAGTTATAGAGAAATTAAGTAAAAAAAACATAAAAATAAATGCTCTTCTTTTGTAGAAAATGATGTGCAGCTGTATACAGTATCTCAGACTCTGGATATCTTTAAAATACACACCACAAACATTTAAAACATTACTTCAGCTTGACTCTTTTCTCCCCTTCATTGAGTTTAGCTGGGTGGATGTCAGCTGCAACTTGTTCCCTCCTAGTTCTTCTCACCATGACAATAATAAAAATAAAAAAAACCCTAAGTAATTTATCACAATTTTCTACGGCAGCTCTGTGTCAGAGACACCCTTCCCTCTTGAATATGTACCCTCAATCATTCTGGAGGGTCTGTTTATTCAGGTGAAATGCCAAACTGACAGTTCATAATTCCTTTCCCTCTTTCTTACATAGAGTCAGCGACTTATTCCTGTCAACCTGTTAATTCTTGAGAGAAAGGGGCAAAGAGGTTATATCGGCTCCTCAAATATATTCCGGTACTCACAGTGTAAGTAAACTGAGACAAGCTTAGAATAAGCAATGCTTTTGGCTCTGATACAAAAGGAAAAAAAAAACAAAGACTACTTTTTGAGGTTTTGCCCATTAATCACTGTTTTTTAAATCACCATGCCTTCCTTACAGTTCCTTACAGAGCTGAAAGACTCTATCACTACATAAACCTGAGATTTTACTCATTGAAGCATGTTTCCCAAATGAATTCAAAGATATAGCTGTTTGCACCCATGAGTGAAGCTATGCTGTTCAGATGATCTGCTCTGTTAGGTGGTTGTTTGGGGTTTTTTAAGCACAGGTAAAATACATTGTTTTATGGAAAAATTCATATATTCTGTCTTTACATGTAATATGATGGTGTTAGTAATTCAAGCAGGGATTCAGTTAACTTTGATAAATTTTGAACAGTCCTTCCTGAGAATCTAACTGTGTTAGTCAGATTCTCTGAAGTCCTCCAACCGGACGGAAGAATCTCCCTTGTCTCTTTAAACCAGTCCAAGGTACATTTTATTAGTGTCCCATTTCTAGCTAATATCAGAGCAGTTCAGCTTTACCTCTGTGTAAAATGGAGCTCATGGTAATTAACTGACAGAAATGATCAAATACTGTGCGTGAGCCTTTTGAAGCTAGCTCAGCACAAAAATGTGCTCAAAAGTCATTATGCTTTTCCCTCGATAACTTGAAAAAGATATTCTGTAATCTTGTTGCCGCTCCCAGAGTTTCTTAAAAATGAGAATTTCATTTTGAGATCAGTTTAGAGATGAATACTTGCTCCTCTTTCTGAGGCTGAAAAGTCACATTTCACCCATGACAGCCTGCAGCTGTTAAATAGAAGTATGTATCGAACGTGGACTACTGATGTGAAAAGCCAATTCCATTGCTTTGGAAAAAAAGAAAAAAACAAGTAAGATCTAGTTAGGTTGTGATTGTAGCAATCATATTTTATTACTGTGTTAGGATTTGTAGGACTGTGGCCCCCACACTAATAAACAAAAACACTTGATATAGGACTATGTTATTTGGCATCTGTGTATATAAAAATGTCAGGCAGGTGAAATAACCACTGCACTAATTGAACTGAGCCATACGAAGCAACATACTGCAACATTCCAGATCTCCATGACAATGCATTTCAGCTCCTTTAAACTAAAATGCACTTACTCTTGGACTAGATATCAGAAAGAGATTTTTTACAATGAGGGTGGTGAAACACTGGCACAGGTTGCCCAGAGAGGTGGTAGTTGCCCCATTCATAGAAACATTCTAGGTTAGGTTGGACGGGGCTCTGAGCAACCTGATCCAGTGGTAGATGTCCCTGCCCATTGCAGGGAGGTTGGACTAGATGGCCTTTAATGGTCTCTTCCAACCCAAAGCATTCTATCATTCCATGATTCTACACTCATCAGAGAGATCCAAGAAGCGCTGCCAATAATCAGAGGCAGATTTTAGGCCCTGCATGTCTTTACTCACGTTGTACAAAAGATCAATTGGATTCTGCTGGAAATATTCACTATGATAATTGTCTTTGGAATAGAACAACCCACTGTACCTGAGATTTATGTCTTTTCCTACATTGTCCCATAGCCGAGACAGGGGAAGGAAGGGCAGATGGGCAGAGAACAGGACTGCCAGCCATATTTTTTGCTGGTATTGCCACACCAAATGGCAGCAGTAGTGGCAGTAGCCACCAGTAGCAGAGTGGCTAATGCTTCTGAAATTATTAGAATGGATTAATAGTACGAAAAAGGACTTGATTGATGATTACTTTGTATGGTCTTTATGGGCCCCTGTCAACAAGAGAAAGCAGAAAATAATTCACAAGTTTTTTTAACCTAGTTAGAGGACCAGGTAACTGATTGCCTGTGTTGCCTTCATCTTTTCCCAATAGTAGGTTGTTCTGGTTTTCTTCCTGCAGAAAAATGAAGGTTTGTTCTTTGTTGTACACCCCGTGGGCTCTGATGCCTGGAAACCCTGGCATGGTGGGTGAACAGCAGAGGAGCAGCTGCAGAAATGGAGCCGCAGCAGTTCACATCACCTCCAGCCTGTGTTTGTACTACACCCTGAGCTCTGCAAGGGTCACTGGGAAGGAAGTGTCCTTCACCTCTTTCTTGCACCAAAATGGCTGGGTCCTGTATTGCACCTCAAAAGGCACAGGACTGCCCACAGTTCACCATTCAACAGGAAACGCAAAATTTTACCCTGGTTGCATTTGTCCTCTTAAGGATACACTAGTCAAAGGGAAAACTCTCCTGCTCAGCATACAATGAAAAAATTCAAGTCTTTACCAGATAAAATCAGTGCATGTAGCAGTCAAGGTACAATGAAAAATGAAACACAGCATGAATAAACATACGAAAAATGTCATAGTTGTCTATTCTGTGCGAGTTAAGAATTGTTTTGGATTCCCATGCCCAGGCGCTTGCGGGGACTGCAGGGCGGCCCTGTGAGGGGAGGAGAGGCTGGGGCTGCCCCAGGCCGGACACAGCCGGTTCCACCAGCCCCGACCGACCCCGCGCAGGGCACGGCTGAGCACCATAGCCACCCTGGGGCACCTCGGGGAAAGCTTATTTAAGAAAAGGTACATATAAAGAGAGGTGACAGTCTAGAACTGGAATGGTGTTAACTCTAGGATTCTGTTTCTGCTTTGTCCAGATGATCAGGCGAATCTGCACAGCCTCCTTTGGCCTACATCTAACATTAAGTATTTAAATAAGAGACTTATAGCAACTGCCACCAACCTTACGAATGCTCTTTAGAGGTAACTATTTCTCACTCTCTACAAAAAAACTTAGGGTAATAATATTCCCAGCTGAACAAATCCATACCTAAAATGAGCTAGGGTCAAGCCAGAGCCCCTTTTCAATGTTTAAAGAGAGAAAAAAAATAACCAGTTAGACACTGTAGCTACACGGGGGTTTGGCTTCTGTACTGACTTACACATGTTCTCACTCTGAGTATAAAGAACTTAAGGGAACCATTCCCTCCTCCTGTCAGCATTCACTAACCCCTTGAGACTTTCTTTCCTTTCCTGTTTTTGTCACATAACATAACAAACATTGGTTAGAGGAAGGCATTTGTTATCAAGATCGAACTGGCACCTGAAGTGGCTGAAAAACTATTGCTGTTAGTAAGCAATCATTTTCATGACAGTGGCTTGTCCTGACAGGCAAACATCAACGTACTATTCGTTATCATACAAACACATATTTATATTGGTAATTCACATGAAAAATCACTCTTTTCCAAATCTAGACATCAGAAGTGGAATCTTAAAATTAAAGTTTGATTTTGTTGTTTTAAGTGATTTGAGAACTTCAGAGTTTTATGAACACCAAAATACAGCTGCATACGCATATCTGAATACCTTGAAAAAATACCTTTTGAAAAAAAAGAACTAATTTCCATTTGATATTTTCTAAAATGAAGGAGTGTAGAAATTATTTATCCAAAATCAAAGAAGAGGAAACAAAGGGTGGTCCAGCTGGTTGACTGACAGCTGCACTGCACCCTGCCATAATACCATTTCCTCTTGGTGGTACTGGCAACAGCTTTTAAGGTACCAAGTGAGAATTCTTTCTGTGACTGCACAGACTCAGGCTCTTAAGCCCATGAGCACTTAAACACACACACCCACAGAAGCAGGAAATGGGAACAAACAGACCAAAACACATCTAGTTGGTGGTCAGGTTTTGAAAACTGTTTAAAAGCTCTTTTCCAATTCTTGTTTCCACCCTCCAGGTAGACAAGCAAGGAATGTCTCACAGTGCACAGGACTTTCATATTCAGGCGGTAGCATTAAAATAGCATATAAAGCCTAAAAAACAAATGTCCTAGGTGAAGCATGAATATGGCATGGCTTTTGTTTCTTCAGGCTGTCACAGCCACCAACTGTATAATTCATGTCCAAAAATTAGCTTCTAGGCTCCACCACTGAAGAGCCTGAAGCTGTTTTTCAGTCTACTTGTCTCTGAGTGTATGTGCTGAACAAGTTACGAGTAGAATTTTAAGAGAAATCAAAACTTATGAACAACAGCAGTGATCCAGTTCTGATCAACTTACAAAAGTATTTTCCTGAAGTCTTAAGAAAAGTTCACACTTTCACTGTGCTACCATGGTTACCAGAAACCTAAATTTTCTGCTGCTGCTGCTCTACTAACATTGCAGACATATGCATTTGTCATTCTTTTACTTCTTTGGTAAGTGTCTATGTATGGTGTATGGCAAAGAGAAAAGGGAAAAGAAGAAAACACTCACTTGTCCTGCCTCAAGGAGTGGCATGGTAAGCCAGCAGCAAGAAGAAGATGCATCTCATTCTACTAATGCTTTTAGCATATCTGAGTAAGATGTTATCCCTATTAATAATCAAGGTTTCAAGCTTCTAATCTAAAATGGCAAGGTATTATTAATGAAGTTCACAAAACTGCACAGAAGAATTGTTAAAAAAACCACAAAAACAACAACTTGACATTTTTAGTATGCATAGTTTTAATTCATTTTTACTCTGCCATCCTGACTCCTACAATAACTGTGCCCCAAAAAATGTATAGCTAGACTACGTATGGCCTGTTTACAAAGCCAGGAGCTTGCTACACCATAGTTACATTCTACACCTCATCTTAAAAATTTAAGAAGCCAATAAACAGTATTTCTTTTCTAAGGAATAAATCAACAGAAAAGTCAATAAGTGTTTGTTTCTCTCCAATGGAAGATTCATAGAAAAGAGAACCGTCTATTTCTGTTTTCTTGTTTATGATCTATGTGAGAAAAATAACTAAATTCATCAATAACTCATACCTATGAAGAACAGAAATTAAGGCTTTACGTCTAATATTGCAGTTGTGCTGCAGTTACTGCAGTTCATATAGGCCCAAGAAATACACTTTATATGCAGAATCAACAATTTATTGTTAGTCTTTATGAAACAATAACATTCTAATTTGAGCACCAATTGAAAAAATAAAAACTACAAACCAAACCAAAACAGAACATGAAAAACAGTACAACATTCATACATCACACAGTCCCACAAATAAAAATGAAAGCAAGACAATTCAGATAATAGTTACCTGGTCAGTAGACCACTGCTGTTGCAGCTAAAAAAGCTAAAACCAAGCTCCAGACAGGTCAAGACAAGCCCAGACTAAGCAAAACTAACAGTTTTGTTCTTTCAGAGTTTGTACAAAATCAGCAATATGAAAAATACTATGAATGGTAATAATTTTGGTAACTCATAAAAGACTGACTATAAATGTGATAATTTTAGAATCATAGAATCATTAAGGTTGGAAAAGACCTCTAAGATTATCAAGTCCAACCATTAATCCAATGCCACCATACCTGCTAAAACATGTCCCGAAATGTTATATCTACATGTTTTTTGAACACCTCCAGGAATGGTGACTCCATCACTTCCCTGGGCAGCCTGTTCCAATGCGTGACCACTCTTTCAGTAAAGAAATTTTTCCTAATATCCAATCTAAACCTCCCCTGATGCAACTTGAGCCCATTTCCTCTCATCATATAAATTTTAATTAAACTTTTCTCTTTTCCTTTTTTTTTTCCTGAACAATTACTATTAATGTGAGGTGCATCTAGTATTCTCTTCATTCAAGATCTTCTTTCTCATCCTTTAAGACAAAAGGTGAAAGAACACATGTTTAGGGTTACTGTCATGTTGGGGTACATAAAGAAAACCTCCATGGACAGAATAACATAGGAAATACTATGTAATATCTAATTTGGAAAGTCATTAAGGATGCTTTCAAAGGTTAGATGTTTTCCTTTATCTGGTTGCCCACAGTATATCTACACCTTGCAGTGCTGTATTGTGTAGTTACCCAAAGCAGTTCCAAAAGCACTTTACATAGCACTGTGCATGGCACAAAAAAAAATCTTCAGATAATGATTCAAATCCTGAAACCAGTATGACTGTGTGAGCATGGTGCTGGGTCCAGACTAATTCAAGCAAGGGCATTCAGCTCACTCAGGACAGTGACTAATTTCAGAGTTAGCTGGGTGAGTTTAGATTTCAGCTTTTATATACTTCTGACGTTTCTCTGTGAATAGGAGCTTTCTTGGAGATGATCCAAAGTTTCCAAAATTTGTAAATCCACTGACTGGACTCACATGTATCAAAACTCCAGCCATTGCTGTCTGTAGTGTACTGCAATCTGATGACTTTTTACGTCTCTTGGGAAAAAGGGATTTAGCATGGGTTTTTCACCTAAATAACCAGTAAATAAATGGCTAGTAGGATGTAAGAAGAGTGTGCTGATGGATTAGCTCTCTTAATTCATATTTTAAGTTATGCTTGCTTTTCTTCTTTCTGATTTTTTTTTCTGCTGTTATTTGTTGTTCTGGATTTATAATAGACCCTTAGTTACATACAGATCTGACTGAGCACTTACTGAATTATAATATCAATGATCTTAATAATACATTGATTACATCCAGTTTTATTCTATATCAGCTAACCCTGCATGATTTTTTGACCCTTTTGCCTTTACAGTATTTATAATATGTCTATTATTCATCCTATACTACAAACAAAGTAAGCTGAAATAAAGCCTGCATGAATGTATGATTTATTTCTTGGCAATGGGCGATTTGAATTTTGTTGGAATTTGAGTTAAATTAGGGTTAATTTCTAGAATATTGCTCTAATTATGTTAATACAATTTATATAACTAGAACAATCAACCTTAAAAGCAAAACATTATTTGTTGTAGATCAAAAGTTAAGCAATCTAAAGTGACTGCTATTTCAGAGCAGAAATTAGCATTATTTAGCAGAATGGTGTTAAGACTATTTGTTCCATGTTTTTTGATAAATTGAGCAGAAAAATATCTGAGCTTATTATCTTATGTCAATAACCTAGCAAAAGGAAGAGAGGGAACAAAGACACTCTGTCCTGTGTTAACTATCGCCTCATTAACGAACATAGTACCCAAACAGTTTACACACTGGCAGCATCTGCATACTAAAAAAGCAGGAAGTGGTAAAACAATGCCTCTGTCTCCTAGCTTCAAACCACTAACCAAAACTGATATTAGGTGGGAGAATATTCTATCCCAGTCTTTCATTCAAAGATGAAAGAGCCTCTGTTTTGGGATGCACTTTTCAAGAAGACTTCAAACTGGGTCATCAAAAACATCAGCAAATTATTGTAATAGCTCATCATTTTAGAATACTTTTTCTCTGCTGTTTTGACCTTACTGGTTTTGATTTTAAAGTACTGCTGCTGTTTCTCACAGGCTCACATCATTACCCTTGGTCAGAAGTATCACTGACCATGAAACAGGAGAACACTGTGACCTTCACTCAGTGTTATGCAACCATCCTCAGTTTCAGAATTGTCTCCTTTTTAATTCAGCACCTCCAGAACATGTCTTTCAGAACAGCAATGTTAGAGAATTAGCACACAGGTAGGAGAGATTTTATTACCCACACTGGTCACATTTTATTTTGGTTTATCTTCATTAATTGCAAATATACAACAGAAACAGTTCTGCTCCATAGAAATGCACTAAACCTCCCACCGAGCACTATGATTTGATGTCATTTCGAAATTATAGCACTGCTACTTTTTTCTGTAATAAAATGTGGTATTCACAGGCAAAGGGGAAATACTATTGACTAACGCCAGATGCAGGATTAAAACATAGAAATAAAATGCAGGAAAATGAAAAATACTGCAGAGCTCTTCATATCATTAGGCAATAGTAGATTATTTAAACTATTCCTTCACTGGCTGTCAATGAAATCCCGACAGATACTGTCTATTCATGATAGGAGGAGATGAAGCGATTCTCACCAGGGAATACTCCTCTTTTGATACCAAGCACACTTTACACAGATCAAAACTTTTCATAGTTCCAGCAGGAGGAAAGCCAGTTTTCAGTTAAAATAAACTCACCATTTTCAATGATGGAACACTGTTAAGACATACAGTATCAAAGTACAGAGATCTTCCCACAACTTGTCTTTCAGTATAATAGCTTGACTGTGCCAGATTTCCAGCATCATTTTTCACTGACGCTGCATTCTAAAATCTGAAGGACAGCCACCATATTATGGCCTACAGTATTAAAATTGATGCAGAGAACAAAAGCTATAAATCACCATATGTTTGAATATAGACTGATTTGAAAATATAAAAATATTTTATAATTTTAACATACATTATAAAATATACCATATTTGCTATAATATAATTATATATTATTATAAATAACATATAATTGATAATTACATGTGGTAGTCTATGTGTATAGAGACAACACGACAAAACAGAACCTTCTCTTCAGAGCTCTGTTTCTATCACGTATGACAAGTGTCCTTTACTACAGTATACCCATTTTTGCATTTTTCTGACTTGTAAAGGTATCTCTTAGGCCTAAAATTTCACAGGAATAAAGGAAGGTACATTACCCGGAGAAGAAACAAATCCCATTAAAACTCACTGTCTCTTTTATTTGATATTTTGCAGCTTTAAAACTAATGAAATGTAACATTCTTGTTAAAGAACATAATTTTCACTTTTACAAACACCCAGACAAACCTCTAAATTAACCTACTGGGGAAAAAGAGAAAAAAAAGTAAATTTATTTACCATTGTTGCAGAAATACTACTTTGCCGTTATATAAGCTTTTAGTATATTGAGATAAAGCATTATAAACTTCAGAGTGAGTGTCACGTTTACAGGTTTGAAGGACACTTTCTTGAACCAAAGATGAACACAGATGAATATAAGGCATATTAAAAATCCATAGCAAGGTCACACTAGACTGAAGTGACAAAAAGAGAAAAAAATCCCCAAAATAACACAACAAGAAACATATGAATTGCAAGCCACACAGAAAAACTTTAAAAAAAACACGAGTGGTATGAAGAAGAACAAGTTTACCTAGGATTACTTACTTTTATCATCACTAAACTAGGACTACTGCTTCAAAGACAGTAGATCACCTTCACAGGTCAAAACCAGAAACAAGGGAGGAGAATAAGAGAAGGTTAAAGGCAATGACTTTTGAGCTTATCTTGAAGGAGACAGTTTAGGAATCTAAGAACCAGTCTACCAGATGACTTCTAAGTACAAACATATCTGGAAGCTAAGCAGAGGATAGGCATCCAAAATACAGAAAGAAAAGCCCATGGATCTCAAACGGTTAAAAGGACCTGCTGAACAAGTATTTTGAATAGCTGTAAGATGAATAACTACCATTCAAGCTAGTAGAGTTCACATACTTCATCTTACAACAGAAGATTTCACGTGCCCAGTTTAAATTATGCTGGAAAAGAAAGATAATAGGAGATACTACTGTGGAGCAGAGAACTCTGAGATGGTATATTGAGGAATTAATCCAGATCCACTACAGGGACACAAAAATGAAGCTTGTATACCTTTCCTAAAGTAGCACACACACAGAACAGGGGAGGAAGATGCAAAATAAAATCCTGTCGGAGCCTAGTAACAGGAAAAGATAACGGAAAACAAACAAACAATCCTACAGAAAAAAAACACAGATGTTAATAGTGGTATTTTTAATCACTTTCCTGTGAGGCTTTGCGTGAGATGAGACCAAGAGAAAAAAGTAAATGATTTCAAACTTCAACAGAAAAACACACCTATCCTTCAAAACACTTTGTCTGAAGTAATCCATGTGATGAAATGTGTCATATTCTTGCAACTCCAATAGAGTGCCTTTTTAAGGTTACACCCAGAAAGAAATACAAAGTAACTCATAATTAACCACTGGATCCATTTCATTTTATGCTTGTTCAGAGAGCGTAGAAAAAAAAATGTTCAGTTTCAGTTGTCTCTGTCAAGAAATGTACTCTTATCACATATGCAAGATTTAAAGCCAGTCTCTATTTCTGAGGCACTGAAAGGGGTTTATACTGTATGTAGTTGTTTGTTACAGAGCTTAATCTTCACCCTGACAGGCGGTGTTACGACCTGGAGGGCACAGCAGTGTTAGTTACAGGGGTTTTGTAACATGGGTCATCTTTGATCAGCACAAAGAGTTGGTTTGTGCTTCCCACCAATATTTGTCACTGGATTTTAGCACACAGAACAAGATAACAGGGTTATCCCAGGAGGATGCTGAAAAATGCATCATTGCATTTGCGTCAACATTGCAAATTTATGTATTTGTGTCGTGCTCCCTGCATGAGAATTTTAACAGGATGAAGAAGAATTCTGACAAAATATATTTTAAGTACAGTGAGCAAAATTTGAACTAACTTTACTTCTTCTAGGTTTAGATTTAATGTTTGTTTTGATGCATATGCATGGTAATATATTCAACTGGTTTAAAAATATGAAAATGGATGAATTACAAGCACAGAAACAAATCCTGTGTCTTATAAATAGCTAGATTGATTGGGATTACACCAGGGACATTTGCAAGTCAAACTGACCTTAATAATTTTGTGTAGGTTTCTTCAAAGAAAAAAAAATAATTTTCCCTGAATTTTGCTGCCTAGATTTTATTATAAAGTGCTTATAATTTGCCTTGTTACTGGATAAAGCATGTTTGCAAAGTCTTGCTAAGATATGTATCATGATGCCAGTGCCCCAAGGATGTGAGTTTTGACCCAAAAGCTTGATAGCTCTGTTAGCACAGTGCTACATTCACAATTCAGTTCCATACTTCAGAACCAAAACTAACATTCCAGCTAACTTGGAGGGCAAAGACAAAGACACTATAGGCACCTAAAGCAGACTTTAGAAGTCCAGTTCTGCAATCAAATTCAGGCATTGCTTCCATGCAATTCAAGCATGTGGCATTTCTCAATTTCTCAACATGCAAATTGCTTCCTAAGGCTCTGAGAAGTCTGTTCACAAGCAATTCAGTGATGGTGCAACCCATCTTACTATTTGCTTATAACAGTTAGAAAATTTTGTCTAAGGCTGAATCTTGAACAATAACTAGGATTTCAGGAATAATATTCGAGCAAGATTGACCCTTACTCCAGCCTCTATAAATAAACAGGAGTTCTTCTGTGCTTGCAGTTCTACAATTCCATCTTTTGGGAAAGAGATTGCTGAAATAAAATGTGACAAGCATTGTGGATGTTGATGTTATAGAAATCATTCATGCTTGAATTCAAAGCTGAACCATTACGTTCTGAGTTAGCAACTTGACATTGAACTGTTGTGTTTTCACAGTTTTCTATGAACTGAACCATTAAACTGTTGGTGGAAAAGGTGAACTTTTGATATAGATAAAGTAAACCTAGCAACAGTGAACAGGCTTTTTTGTCATTCATAATATGTAGCAAAATACAGTTCTTGCACAGGGAGACTACTTATGCAGGCAAAATAAATAAATAAATAATAATTTAAAAAAACAAAACAAAACGCTCCATTTCTTCCACTGGCTTGAACAGATACCTGTAACTACCTTCGTTATGTGACTGCCGTAGCTAGTAGGCTAGTAGCAATTCTGAAACGGAGTTCTTTCAAAACCTCTTCAGTTCTTTACCACTAGGTCAGAAAACTAGAGGTGAATGGCTCTAGCCTGCTGGTTAGGGCATTGTCCAGGAGGAAGAGCACCAAAGCCTTGTCTCTGGCTCCAAAATGTTGTTAAATAGATATCTTTATGGCAACTGCAACAGCTCATGCAAGAAAACCAAAACTATTACTCTGTAATGCCATACATTCCAAGGGACAGTTCCATCAAAGATGGGAAATTTCAGTTTAATGAAAAGTGATAAAGCCAAACTGTAGTACATATCACTATGATTATTTGGGCTCTAGAACCCACGGATAGCATCACAGAGGCCTTAGCAAGTCTGATGAACCACAACGTAAAGTTATCATTATGCAAAGTATAATTTTTAACCTAAACATCATTAATAGGAGAGATTTGCAGTCATCTTTCTTCTTTCAAATTCTGTGAAAGGAATCTAGTATCAAGCATTTTTACCTCTCTTCTTAATAACATTTTTTACTGCTTATATGTTTAAAACAATGATCCATTACGCTACTGTCATAAAATAGCACTCCCTTTGGTTTTCCCTGTTGAGTAGATCTTTGGTGTAGAAATCTGAGTTCTCTGTATAATATGACAAATTTTGCCAGCATTTTTTATTTTCCAAAAGAAGAACCAGCAGAGACGTTGCTAAGGGATTGTCAAAAAATAAGTATGTGAACCATGTTACTGATTTTTAGTCTTAACCTCTCAATTAATATTTTTCTTCTCTTTTGCCATCTTTCTCAGCAGCAGTGCTGTACCTTGTGAAGAATGTGGACATCTACATTTAACAAAAGAATTATTGCTATCAGTTTGTTTTCTTTAAATTATCATTTCTACCTGCTTTCTTTCTCTGTTGCAAACATGCTGCGAATCTTTGATGCCACTGCCACTGTACTGAAGGACTGAGCCTGCTCTTTGCTTCGTGACACCAGGGGTATAAACTGTGAGAAGCAAGGGGCACATATTTTCCACTGTTATTGCATGTATATCGTTTCATGAGGTCTCAAACGCCCTGTATCTTTTGGATGCAAAGTTGTTACTTTTCCTCAGCTAAGCAGTTACAGGTAATGGTGTGCAGCTCTTTGTCTACGGGGAATTCTAAATAGCTGTACAACCATTCAGGTCTTTATTGTTAAGATTTTATGACTTTTTTTTTTCCCAGTTAAAACACTGTGAAATGAAATCTGAAATGGCATTTTTCCTTTTTTTTTAAAGACTCAAAGTTAAAACATTTTAACAATTAATTTCTGAAATTTACATCTAAATAAAAAGTGTGCTATTTATAATTCTTTGAAAAATATCATTCAAAGTGAAGCTGATTACAATGTTATAGGTAGAGATACTCAGCACTGTTCAGCCTAAGCCCCTCTTTCTTGCACTCTGTAACCTTCACAAGTCAATTCATAGATTTCTGCTTTAAACTGAATTGTAGTTTAGTTTAATTTTTAAAATTAAAGCCTTAGCAATAATGATTTAACCATCATCTTGGAATAATATCAATAGAAAATACATTTTTTTTTCCTGATGTTAAAACCTATCTTTTCGCAGGTATGTCTTGTGTTTTAACTCTTTGATGTTACGTGGATTGACCCATAGATCCAGAAAAGTAATTGTCCCCTAACTGTCCTGTATTAAAATATTTTGATTTTTTTCTGTTCCCATGAAGAGACATTCATATTATTCCATGTGCTAAACCTATGCATATTGCCAATTTTACAGCTTTTAAATATTAACAACTGTAATTATCTTTGAGTTCTCTGTGTGTTACTCTTTATAGAGACTTGATAACATTCTACCAGCTGATCCTGCTACTCTGCTACTCCAGGGGAAGACATTACCCACAGCAGCATTGTTTGCAAGGGGGAGTAGAAGGCTGCAGGGGCTCATGAGGCATCCAGGAACTCTAGCTGAGCTTTTATCAATTAAAGAGCTTTCAGCAAGAGTGAATGTGACAATAGCCTCTATTGTATGGACAAAAGAAATAGAAAAGTTTTATCTGATTGTTGAGGTAGAGCAAGATAATGAGTAACCCCTTAACATACAGTTTAAATTGCATAATAATACACACTACTACACAAAAAAAAGAAACAGAAAAATGAAAGAGAAAATATAAGTTGTAACTCTATTGCCCCCTTAAACACAGTCTACCTGCATCATTAGTCAGGACTACTAACGGACATGGAGAACACATTACCAACAAAATGAAAAACTAGGACTAGGCTTTGATTTTTACCAAAGCCATTGTTTTAATGTAATGTAAATGTATTTTGGTGAGAAAGGAGTATGAAATTGTTTTAAAAGTATATGACATTAACAACATGTCGCTCGTTGAAATGATGTTCCTGCTTTTTGTGAGAGGAAGCCACTATGGTGCTCCAGTATACCTGTAATTACCATGCTCTTATTATTTTTCATTTAAAATGTGTCATGAGAAAGATGATTAAAATCTTTACTGTTAGATCACATTAGACATTTCTGAAATACTCCAAGCAATAGGGAAGAAAGTAGACCAATAGGACTGGTGTGATGTGGGAAATTGTACTTAATGAATATAATATCTAACATGAAATGCAAAATAGCTGCTATAGTACTGGAGAATCCCAAGACCATAGTCCAATTCCAGCTAACTAGACAGATTTGTCTCTTCTCCTTTTGCCAAGCGTTTTTCCTTGTGAGCTTTAGTTACCTGGTGTGCAGCAGATGGGTTCTTTTTATTACTTGGTACAGAACAGCATTTTAAGCCTGAAATGTTAATAAGCTTGCTGTTAGAACAAACTGTGTCAAGTCCCTTTAACATGTCTTTTTCTCTAACTTTCATTCAAAACGACTTGTCAGCTTAATTCTAATTTATCAATTTTCCTGTTTTTACACTTTTACCACATTGATTTCTTTACCAAGAGAGACTTTCTGTCTTATCTACACCCTCTGTTATTCCCAGTTAAATGTACTGTTCAGAAAGCTTATCAATGCTTATCCCATATTGAGCAAGCAGGAGGCAGCAAAAACTCAAAGGGAGAAAAACTCAACTAAACAGAATTGCAGGGCTGTAGGCAACTTTTGCCAACAAAATGGATGTTTGCTACAACAACCTGTCTACCAAAGAGCCTAACAAAGAGTTCGCACTGATGAAAAGAAGTTATATGAACAAGCAGCAAAAAAGCAAAAAAAAAGTCCACCATGCTCTCTGACACTCTGACTGAAACAACCTAAATGAGTCTTTGCTAGGGAGAATGAAGGTTTTTAAGACCTTCTAAAAATGTTTGTGTAGATATGTGTGAATGGTATATCCACATGAAAGCTTTTACATTTACATGTAGATGTTGAAGTGATGTAAACACTAGTTTGTTAAACTGTGAAATAAAGATATTTATTACATTTTGCCCCCTTTCTTTTTAATTTCTGTTCTGTGTTTACCTTGTTGCAAATTGCGGCTAGCCTAAATGACAAAGTCAATAGCTTAGCAAGAACGTAGATAACTCACAAGTCACACCTGTGCCCCATATGGCAGAGATCAGATGTAAATTCCTCAACTAGGGAGAAAATCACAGAATGTGTAACATTGAGCTCAAGTGCCATGAACTTTCTGTAGCACATCCAGAAGCTTTTCCACCTTTGAGGACACTGGGATCCAAGTGGTGCCCTTTGCTTGGTTGTTGCAGAGTTTACAGTAAATACTGGAAGAAGCCAGGCAAATTGGACAGCCATAGAGATTTCAGCAGGGACCACCACTGGGGACCTTTGGAAATCCACGGAACTTCCTAGGCTTCTTGACTGCTTTAAGCGATCCTGTGCTGATACGGTGTTAGTTCACACTTCTTTACTTTACTTTTTTTATCTTCTAATGAAAACCACCCAAGAAAATATGCAGCCTTTGCTTCATGGCTTCTGTTCTCTATATATGCTTTATCAGTTTCCCCAAAAAGTGAATTTTGAGTTTCCATAACTTTAGTTGATACGTATCTGTGACGCTTCTCCTGAATACTTCAGAAGTTCATAGAATCATAGAATAGTTGGGGTTAGAAGGGACTTTTAAAGCTCATCCAGTCCAACCGCCCTGTAATAAGCAGGGACATCTACCACTAGATCAGGTTGCTCAGAGCCCCATCCAACCTGACCTTGAATGTTTCCAAGCACTGGGCATCTACCACCTCTCTGGGCAACCCATTCCAATGTTTCACCACTCTCACTGTAAAGAAATTCTTCCTTATATCCAGTCTAAATCTACCCTATTTTAGTTTAAAGCCATCACCCCTTGCCCTATCACTACATGCCCTGCTAAAAAGTTTGTCCCCATCTTTCTTATAAGCCTCATTCAGATACTGAAACACTGCAAAAAGGTCTCCCCGCAGCCTTCTCTTCTCCAGGATGAACAGCCCCAGCTCTCTCAGTCTTTCCTCACAGGAGAGGTGTTCCAGCCCTCGGATCATTTTTGTGGCCCTCCTTTGGACCCACTCCAACATGTCCATGTCTTTTCTGTGCTGAGGGCTCCAGAGCTGGATGCAGGACTCCAGGTGGGGTCTCGCCAGAGCAGAGCAGAGGGGCAGAATCCCCTCCCTTGCCCTGCTGGCCACGCTGCTTTTGAGGCAGCCCAGGATACAGTTCGCTTTCTGGGCTGTGAGTGCACATTGTTGGCTTGTGTCCAGTTTTTCATCCACCAGTATCCCCATGTCCTTCTTGGCAGGGCTGCTCTCAATCCCTTCATTTCCCGGCCTGTATTGATACCAGGGATGGCCCTGACTCAGGCTTTGCTGAATATCATGAGGTTCACACGGGTCCACTTCTTAAGCTTGTCCAGATACCTCTGGATGGCATCCTATCCTTCTGGCATGTCAGCTATAGCACTCTACTTGGTGTCATCTGCAAACTTGCTGAGGGTGAACTTGACGCCACTTTCTAGGTCATTGATGAAGATATTAAACAGCACTGTTCTCAACACGGACCCCTGTGGGACACCACTTGTCACTGATCTCCATCTGGACATTGACCTGTTGACCACTACCCTCTAGATGAGACAGAATCACAGAATCACAGAATCACAGAATGGTAGGGGTTGGAAGGGACCTCTGTGGGTCATCTAGTCCAACCCCCCTGCCGAAGCAGGGTCACATACAGCAGGCTGCACAGGACCGCGTCCAG
>Ga0065711_1038287_pt1 | contig 18950 bp, 11 predicted proteins | sample Hoacrofraction12_FD_59098 | JGI IMG/M metagenome (GOLD analysis project Ga0065711, IMG submission 59098) | Hoatzin crop microbial communities from Cojedes, Venezuela - Epithelial fraction 12 v2 (version 2) | ecosystem: Host-associated > Birds > Digestive system > Esophagus > Crop | place... | reverse complement strand
ACATTGTTCCAGCTCCCCCCCGCTTCCTCGCCCCCCGCACTATTGTTGTCCCTCCGCACCCACCCTGCATTGTTCTCGCCCCCGCTCCCCGCCTGCCATCCCCACCCGGGAGGGACCCTTCCTCCCTCCCTCCCTCCCACTCCCCGCAGCAGCTCAGGCTCCTTTCTTACCTACTCCCGTGTATTCCGCTGACCTATCGGCATCAACACATTTTCCCTTTCTGAAAATGCATTACATGAACGATCGTTGCTAGATCCCACAGCTTTTGTGAGCTGTGGGCGCTCTGCCTCGAGAAGCCCAGGCCAAAGTCTCTTAAACAACAGGAAGATTCTTATTTCATTCCTACAGACTCTAAATCGGGCCCAAAATTAGGATTGATAGAAAGCATTATTGCATTTTCAGATATTGCATTTTCCTGCTACTCTTCTTTGCTATGTGGCTGAAAGTGTTTGTGGGACTGTGGTGAACTGAACTGGGGCAGCCTCTGAAAAGCAGCAAGCAGAAAAAAAAGTAGTGAAAATATACTAATTCTAGGAAACTCACACATATCCTTCTTTATATATCAACAGATTAAATGCACCTCAGTTTAGAGCATATGAGTCAGAAATAAGATTATCACTAGCACCATCATCTACATACAGAAAAAACTAATCTAGTTCTCAGATGTTTTGCTGCTGGTATATTTGGGGGGGAAAGGAGGAATTATGAGGAGAACAAACACCTTTGTGCAAAGTTGTGCAAGATTTTAAAAATCTATAAATCATATTCATGGTTGAAGGAAGACTGGGGGATTCAAATTCAGGGAACTTCAAATGGAGATTGCAAACGGCACACCTGCAAGACACTACTTGAACACAGGTGGTAACAAACTGCATATAAGCGTCACAGCCTTGCAAAACCTCAGCTGAAAGACTGTCACGGACCAACATATCTTTCACTTTAGTCTCACCTGGAACTTCAACTTGCACTGAAATCAGCTAAAAGACTCTCCGTGCATCTCTGTCCATGTCTGCTTATTCTTGTTGCAGTGACACTTCTCAATGTTACTTCTTCCCAAACACTATGGGGTTTTTTTTGTCTCCTTTTTTTCAGCTAGATTGTTTTTTACACAATTTACAGCATGGGCCCAAAAATACCTGAATCTGCAAAACTGGAAAAGGGCATATTACTCTCCTTCTCCTCTACAGCCTTGTTTCACACACTTTGGAAACATCTCTGAAAACAGTGTGGCCATGCCCTGTCCTGTTGGGTAGCTGCATTGAAACACGAGGAGACCTTAGCAAACGTGACTGTTTCAGCTTGCGAACCGTCCCCCATGCTATGACTGAACTTCGCATTCGCCTTCATATTTTTGCAGGGGCATCCATTCAGAGCTTTTACACTTCTGGCATTAGCACCTCTTCCCATAACAGTGTTCTGAATAACGCTAGAAGGAAACGTCTTGAGCTTCTGTGCTGCTAGTTTCTCTAGTAATGAGGAACAAAGTCAGCTGAAAATCTCAAGCTCCCAATACTACCCTGCAGGCAGAACAGTATCGCATCCACCATTTTATCCTGAGAAGCTGAAGCTGTACAAGTTTGTTGTCACACAGGAAGAAGAGAACACCTCTTCCACAGCCAGCTGTCACATCTTACCTGCAACTCATTTCTACCTTTACTACAATCATCCCATTTTTTTCTCTTGGACAAAATCAAAACACCACAAAACCTATGAATTTTCATTTCAGCAGCTGGCAGATGAAGAATTTCTCTTGACTAGCAATGACAGGTGTATCTACCACTTCAAAAACAACTTAGCTATGTCCAGAATTTGGACCATACACACCTGGAACATGTTTAATTTTCATAAGAGCTGTGTTCTATAAATATTTTTAAAGAAGATTATATGTGTCCAACCAGACTTTTGCAATTCACCTCATGAGGCATCTGTAAAGTTCAGTATAAATTCTCAATGCCTTTCACAACAGGTCAGAAGGGAGCTGATATTATTCAAACACAAAGAAATGGGCATTTCTTCACATCTTTTCAATGACCAGGAAATTTAAAACACCTCTTGCAACACAGAGCATCAGTTATTATTAGGTACTGTTTTCTTACTTTATTCTTTTGCTTTTATTAACATATAATGCCTTTGCAGTACATCCAAAGATATGAGAACTGGTACATTTCCTCCATTTTTGATCAGCTTTCAGTATTTCACCCTCGAGTCCCTTTTTTATTTTCCACAGGCTGAGACTAAGGTGTAAAACTTGAACTAACCCTGCAACACATTTTTCATATATGTAATTTGCTGTACAAGTCAGAATTTGCTTATTATTTCTGTCATGCTTGAATCACAACTCTATAGCACATAACACTAGCTGATTACCATAATTAATTTAGAGTAATCCATCATATCACCATGCAATGCTGGAGGCAGAAGAGTTGCTTAGCTAAGTATTTTTTTTTAATTTACAGTGTGATAGATAGGAAAGTCCAGAGCTTGCATTCAGTTACAATTCTGAAAGTTCACTTGGAGTTTTAAAGGTTTATATTGCCCTTTTTTTTTTTCTCCCTCAAGTTCCATTTTCACTTCTTGAAAAATACTGAAGAGAACTGAAGAAAACTTTTTCCCCATTTAAATATAAGTTTTTAACCATATATATGACAGCAGCAGATAGGTAAGTCTTGTCATCTAGTCAAATCCTCTGCATAAGGAGTAATAAATCCTAGAACAGACAGACTATATAGAAAACCTGATTATATACATTGCATCGATTTATCTTCTTGGATTTTGAACATTTCTGCTGAAAATTTTCTTATTATGTGCAAAGTATGCACTTAGGCAAGTGTTTTGACTTTGAGAGAGGGTTCTCGTCTCCTTGTTTCTGAAATTCATACATTACTCAAAGGTGATAATATTTGTTTTAATAAAACATTTCCACCCTTCTCCTTCCACTGGGTCAGATTATAACTTCCTCTAACTAAAAAAGTCCAAGAAGGAAATACTGGAGATGAACACTACATGTGAACATGAAGATCTGCTTAGGGTAGATCCCTATGGGATAATGAAGCAGGCAAAAAGTGGGGGAAATTCCACTGGAAGAAAAGGCAGATGACTCTTTTCAAAGAATACCAGGTCCTGTTTTGCTTCCTCCAACTCACAGATAAGCCTTAGAGCCCAAAACCAAAGTTTTAGGAAACCTCTTCCATGGTGCCCAGGACAGTCACCAAAAGTGAAAAGGGTCAGAGACAGCAGCTGTTGTCTCTCTTCCAGGCATGGAGGAAGATCCACGGAAACCACCTCGGCTCTCACCACTATTGCAGTCACCACCTCGTGTCACACTGGGAACCAGCCTGGGGCCCCTGAGCTAAACACACAACTCTTCAGCTGGACCTACAACAGCTCGGCTCTCAAGGGCTTTTAACAAATTCGCATCCTTGGAGGTCAGACACAGAGGGGAACATGTTAAGACACCCTGGTCACAAGGTTATATTATCATTAAAAATAGTGAGATATTACTAATACAGTTTCCCTGAGTTAAATAAATTCAGTTTTCCTGGCCTGATTCAAACTACATGAATGTAAAGTTTCAAAACGTTGAACAAAGGCAGATTCTCCTCAATAATTTGAAATTATTCAGACCATATACGTAACAGCAGGATACATGAATAATTAAATGCTCTGTAAGACTTTGTTTCAGAGTGGAAAGCATAAGGATTTCCATTTCCAAGGATACTCACAGAGTTTCTTTTCCAGATGAAAAACTGGCTCCAGTCACAATTGAAATAAACATTTTGATAACATGACTTCAGTAAAGAGAAGAAGGGGGGAGGAGGTAGAGAAGCCTTAAGAAAAGGGCCATTTGCAAAACAAAGCAAACCTCCTGCAACTGAAATCCCCTTTTATTTCCTGTACAGGTGCCAGGCCTTGAACAGACACCCAATTTATTACCTTGTCAGCTGACTTATTAGGGTTGACACAAATCGAGCTGAAATATGCCTGACATACTGCAGTCAAGGCTTTTTTCACGCTTTAGCACAAAGCCAAACTTTCCACAAGGTGGAGGGAAAGGGAGAGGGAGCTGCGGGAGTTCTATTCCCTGTTTTCTATCATCAAGATGAATATGATCCTCTCCCATTCTTAATATGCAAAAGCAGTCATGAAATAACCTAAGGCTAAAAAATAATTCACCAAAATGATACATCTGGGAAATGATTATCAGGTTCTGGAAAGCCCTTGATTACAGGAAATAGCACCTACATTTTGAGAAAATGTTCCCACCAGACACAAAAGCTGAATCAAAGCCTCTCCTCTTCCTCAGTATGGCTTTCTTCTCTAGCATTTTAGCCTAAATAACGCAAATCCCCAGTTTTCCTCAAGGAGGAAAAAAATATCAAATGCATAATGAAGTAAAATGGAGGCGAGTTTGGTATCCCTACTAGCTGTATCGTACGCAGCATTGCATAACCTTTTGTCTGACAGCGCTGACCTTTTCTTCACCAAACCTATTCCTGTTGCACTTCACTTTGTATCCTCTAGCTTAAGACATTAATATTAATTTGCAGTAGTGAGTGGAATAAAATATGAAACAACGGGTTTTGGAAGGAGAAAAACAAAAGTCAGTGTTACACTTTTTTATTATTAAGTCCAACTCCTGTCTATATAATTCAAGTCACTTGTTGTTTATCTTTGCTCCTTCATAAATAAATAAGCAATCAGTTAAAAATCCAGCACAACTTAAATATTTTCATGAGAAGTTCCACTGCCTTTAGTGATATAATCCATAGTAGTAACACATTTTGCCCTAAGTTTATGCAAGGTCTTCTGGTTAATTTAATTACATGTGATCTTTAACAGATTACAAATCCTAGTTTAAAAACTTCAGTACAGCTGACCTTCTGGCATTGTAGCTTACTCCTTTTCTGAGAAAGGGAGTTGTATTTCTTTAGACCTGTTCATACCTGCCCAGCACACCGGGCAGTAAATTCTGTTCCAGTAAATTCAGGTCACACAATACTGGGAGATTCTAGAACGTTGTCTTCTGTGAGGAAATGAACCTGACTTTTCAATACTTGTATAAATAGCACCAGGTAAGTGTAACACAATTGCTTACTTAGTACCTTTTTCCAATAAGGGATCTGATTTTGTTCTCTCCTACTTGGTCATTCCACTGAAGTCAGCAAATTCACATTACAGTTGAACTTAGATTAGGAAAAACGTATAAAATTCTCAAAGGTCATATATAAACAGAAGTAATGAGTAAAGGGTATTCTATTCAACTCCGATTAGTTCTTCTGAATTTATCTAGAACAAAGGAACTGGTAACAGAGGACTGTGCTTATGGTCTATAAAAATGTAGTTAAATAGTGAGACATCGTAGCACATCAAATGAGGAAAAATATTTACATGAGAATTTCTATTGAACAGCTTCCGTCATACTTCTGAATTTTTAAAATGAATGGTTTTGTCTGTGATATACACAGTGGTGAAAGTCTATTCTTTTCAGATCTCTAACACTGATTTACAGAATCACTATGAGAGACATTTTTCCCCAGTTTCCATTACTTCTAGGTGTTGACCCAGGAAACTAGGTTGGCCAGCTCTAAAAATGCTACCCCTGTGCTCCATCTAGTGGAATCCTGATTTAAACTTAACGCATCTTTCAGAAGAGAAGTGCTTCGGTTAGAAGGGTACTCTACACAGAAGCAGTTTCTTAGAGTTTTTTTTCAAATGTGTGCAAACAGACACAATTTATCTTAAAGAAAAATACAGAAACATGGAATAAAAATCCACACAACACCTAACAGGTTTGAGAAATTGGTATATTTTGTGAGCTACAGAGACTACTGAACTTAATTAATAACATATTTCCAGTAAGGGTAAACTCATCTCACAGTTTGTACTTTCACAGAAGAGCACAAGCAAATCTGAGAACAAACACTGACGGCTTGTCTTTGTTTCTGAAGACATGGCAGGTGCAACGCTGGGCTCTGAGAGCCACAAACGGGCTATCAGCAAGCCATTTACTGGCCCCAGTCCACAGAAATAGGTAAAGATGCAACACTGAGGATGTAGATACATATGCATTCTGCAAACAGCTGTGTCTGTGTAAGAGGTTACAACCTAAAAGAGTAATTGGCTCCCTGACAGGCTTGTGTGAAATACAGCAATGTCTAGAACGTTATGGTAGGTAGGGACTACCAGTTGTTTCAGTCAATTAGTTTGAAAACATCCTGACTCTCACAAGCCTCTCTCCTAAATCCTTCTCTGTAATGTTTAGTAGCTTTTATGTCATTTCACTAGAAACTCCAGTGTTTTAAACTCTGGCTTAGAACTTTCCTTAGTCATCACCAAAAAGCAGAACTCCATGCATGACAGGCTGTCTAGAGCTTCTCATTGCTACTCCTGTGCTTCGCCAGCAGCTCTGCCCACACGGGTGCTCTCCAGCCTGCTTCGAACAAAATGAACCAGGTTAACAAAATTCTACAGTTTAAACCACTGAAGGTAATGTTGCTGATATGACTGGGAAGGACTCACTGCTGAGAGAAGTGGAGACAGTGACAGGGGACTGGGGAGGTGGTGCTGAGCACCTGGCAGCAGGCACAAAGTGCTTACATCTTTACTGGGCACAGCTGGATTTGGCCCAAGGCCACAGCATGATTTTCACGAAATCTATAAAATTGTTAAACTGATGCAGTGAGAAGTTAGTAACTCTTGTGTGGATTAACTATCCTAACATTTACTGATTTAGTTCCACTCAATTCATCGACGATAAACCAGTCACTGCCAGGAACTTCACCAAAGAGATTTAGTAAATCCCCTTCCAGAGTCCGGTTTGTCTGGCGAAAATGTTACCAGCTCCTACTGCACAGCCCACCCCCTTGTTGCAACTCTTTATCCTACTCTGACTGCTTTACCTGGAGAAGATCAGCGAGTTATTTCAAAAGCTGTTCCGACAGAACTGTGAAGGTTGTGACCTTTGGCAGAATGTGGGAACAATTAACAGTGTACATGGGACAGTGCAGCCAGGAGGGTGCTCTGATGAAACACATAGCTACCTAGTGCTACTTGGAGAGCGGGAGGAATGGGGAAGTGAGAAGATTCTCTTCAGGCTTGTTACCTATTGAAATCCTATTTTTTTGGAAACATCTATTGACAGGTAGCATCTTAAACTGCCATAGCTAGCTGCTGCAGGCATGGTCGTGACTGCAGGTTCAGTGGAGCCTGACCAACCCAGCTCTTGGCTGCCACATTCCCACTCCCTTGCCTGTCTCCCTGCCTTAAGCAAACAGCTTTCTGCTCCCATAATGGCTGAAATACCTCCGCACAGGATCAGCTGAGCACCTGAACCAACACAAGAGAAAGGAAGGACTACGTAAATGAGTACTGGAAGAACAGAAGTACAGTAGCCAGAATTTAGGTTGGTTTAGGGGCGTGGCATGGCACGGCAGCTTTACTTGCCATTTAACCAGGTTAAGTGCTTACCTTTCCAGTTTAGCCCAAACTGCTCATCATTGCCCTAAGTGTGGTGGTTACCAGCCCTCAGACCTGCCAGTATAATTGCATGCATAGCTGCTCCCTGACCTGGCTCTGTCAAAATGAATGCAGCTGAGCTTAAACACCTCTTTTATAGTTCTTGGGGGGCTTTTGTTTCTGCTTTTAGCTGGATCACTTTGTCAGGACCAGGTTAGGGAGCAATTAAATGTGCAGTTATGGTGGCAGATCTAAGGGGGCAGCTGGATCAGAAGCAACACATCTGACCATGGTCTAAATAAACATCTGTCCAAAGCCTTAGTCTAACAGATGTGGAGAAAAAAAATGTACCTCATAACTCTTGAAGTGAAAATATAATTTACGAGAAACTGGATGTATCACACTTTCTTCTAAGACATGCAATCACTAATTTATGAGATTATAATTTTCTACAGTTATATGTGAAGTATCTAGTAGATACTTCAGCAGACCAGAACATACTTTTAATGGATAAATCCATGCAAGTAAGTATTTTGTGTTCTGTCAGGACAGTGCCAGCTCCACAGGGTTGTGAACTGCTTGCATCAATTTGAGTCAAGTCCATTGTAATCAGTTCTGCATACTGCTGCTATTAAGAATTGAAAACTTCTTGCTTCAGACTGGAATTTTACATGTTTTAAAGCAGATGACACAGCAATGCTACAGAAGAATTGAGTATTTCTTATCTTGCAACCCTGACTGCTTTTTTCTAAGCACATTTCTTGTTCTTGTACGTGATTTTCCACAGTAAGAACTGATGCAGGTTAGTATGATGGGGGGTCCTGGATCTGCTTTGCTTTCTGGGCCACTTCACCACAGGGCGAATCACTCAAATGCTGATGCTGGCAAAAGGGGAGAGAAGGTAAAGAGGTAGGAATGAGCAACCAGAAGTACAATTCAGCCAAGGGTGCTTCATTTGGCAGCAGCGTTGGCCTAAAATGTACACAAAACTGCCTCTTCGATCTAACTTCCGGAAATAGAATATTTAAAATTCAGATGATTTACAAAACTGTGAACCACACTGGTTTACAGGAGAAACACGATTTGTACTCCTTTGATTCAATTATTGCTCATGTCCAGATATCTTAAGATACATAAGAGCATGAAGTAATCAAAAAGCATTTTCTCATTCTTCTCTGATGTTCAACAACACTTCAGAGAACTCTAATCTCTTCTGTTTCAAAAACCAAAGTAAATAATGTATAAAAATTATAATGTTCTCTTTAGAAACGGAGTTCATTGCAGACTTGACTAACAAATGTCTGTTAGACATGTATATATACACACTCACACACTGTATGACTGTGTTACAGAGCTGAACACTAAAAATTGGCAATTGAGCGTGACCATAAAGAACGGAGACTTTCCCAACTAGTTTGAAAATGTACCTACCTCAGTTATCCCCCAAACACTTTTTGATTTGATTTATGGTCTGCTGCTTTAAAAGAAGAAATGGGCCAATATGAAATAATGCACATACTTGTATAGTGGATATTTATACCCAAAATAAACTTTCTCTTGGGAGAATATTTTTAAAGCAGCATGTCAAGTCTCCTGGCAATGGTTAGTTAGAAAAGTTATTTATTTATTTAGAATAAAAGTTCTCAGAAATTTTTTAACCACCAACATTTAGGATGCTGGGAGTAAGTTTAGTAATTCAAGTTTCTCCGTTTCCCCCAAATTACTTTTCATTGCATATTACATTTAGTATTCACACATGCAGAGGAATGCATAGTATGCATTAAGGCAGAGAAAATTATATTTAAGAAAAGTATGGGCTATTTTACAAGAGACGATATGTACGCACAAAGCAATTCGACTTACTACATGCTGTTGAGTCTAATAAGCCTAAAACCAAAACACATTGCCTTGTTTGATTAGATTTTTCCTTCTGCACCTACATTTTTAATATCTGGCATATGAATATCAACAATTTATGATTTGCATTTTTTTCCAACAATGAAGTAAGAAACACTGAATAAATACTGTTTTCCCTCAAGATATGTAGTACTTCTGTTATACAGACTGTGAAATGGAAAAACATACTCAGAGGCTGAATATGGTCTGTGACTCCTAATTTTTTCATTAAACAAAGACCTCTTTGCATGATGCATCTGAAGCTTCATTCTAACTAATAGACTGAAGCCCACCATTTTAGATCCAACCACAGATTTTTTTAAGGAAGTGGCAAACCATTGCTGCTAGTTGAGAAAATGAAAATTAGTCCCTGGGAGAGGATACAATCAATGGTGTGTTAATCTAACCTTCAGCTGTTAATGATTTGCACTACCATTTCCCCTGATGCTGCGGGTTCTGCTGAAATATTGTTTTAGCAGTTTCTGTCAGCTTTCCCTACCTTTTTTCTGCCTGAAAGGGAAAGACTGAAGTGAAAGTCTTAGCAACAGATTTTGCATGTGCTATTTTTTAACTTTCTTTCTTTTTTTTCTGACCCAGTTCTTTCACACCATGGAAGCAGAAGACAGAAGGGTAAACTGTTCTGCTTTTTCAGTTCAACCCTTTTTAGCCAGTCTATTATTCACAACCCCCTCTTACTTACAAAAGAGGTGTTACACTAGGCAGTCACCATTATTATTCTGATATTAACATGCGATTAAATGATTTAGAAAGTCTTTATTTTGCCTACTTGTTTCACATTCAGCTGGAAAGTTAGAAGCTTTACAGAACTCTCTTTCGGAAAGAACTCCTGAGGAGAGTCTTGTATTTCCAGCCATGAGAGCCGCACAAGCAACCTGGAAGAGACTTCTCGTTCTGGCGTAGCAATGGGTAATTGTACCGATCCTGCAGAATTGCCTGATCCTGTGAAGTTTGTATCTTTAAGCATCATTTGGTTCACTCAGTTGAAACAACCTTGCAAAATAATTCTTATCCGAAAGAAAACTGCATAGCCTGCAAGCCAAATTCTGCAGCAAAGTACTGAGTGCCAAAATAATAAAACTACTCACCACCTTGCAAAGCTGCGTTCCACACACGCAACACTAGTTTTCTTAGCAAGCATTTCTTCCAGGAATAAGTGCATCTGAAGCATTTTAGTATTCCTAAAATAAAGCCAAAGGCCTCGCAAAACCATTCAAACTTCCATTACATCTCTCTCAGTCCCCTTGTTTAATTTAATCAGTCCTGAATATTTCAGGTTAGAACCCCAAGTATTTAGCATGGTAAACCCATGACGTATATGACTGTCCAGAAAATTTCGGTTAAGCTGAAGAAGCAACATTTGAATTATTTCAATATTAGCTGCAGGCAAACTAGAGTAAGTCTTTATCAGGTTCCTGTGTTGGTGCACACAATTCTAACATATCGATAAATATTTAATTTATCACAGCTTAAAATATAATGAAAAATTGAAAATTTCTCCTTTAAGATCATGTTCACAAGTCATATTAAAAGAAACAAAATGGTGTGAATATAGGTTGTACACTAGCTGCAAAATAGATTCAAAAAATTAGCTAATAACTTAAACATTACTTGAGTATTTCTCATGCTGAAAACTCATGCCTCTTATTTGCAGATACAGGAAGAGTTTTGGAGAGTGTCTTTAAGTGACATTATCTACCAAACTCAAGAGGCTCACCCATGAGCCATATTTGCTACGGATAACTAAGACACTCCATCACAAGTTGCCTTTGTACCTAATTTAAAGGCACAGACATAGACCTTGGAAAAACCTTTCTTGATTAGAAAGTTTAAAAAAAAAAAAATCAAGTAAATGTCAAATGTTCGATAGGTTACAAATTAGGTGATTCATACATTTCAGGAAAAGGGTGCTACTCGTCAGAAGGGATTTTTTTTGGTTGCTGTGCTTTTTTAATGTATTTTATCAATAACGCGGATTGAAAGAGACGATTTCTAGTAAAATTTGCAATGACAAAAACCAGACATCTCTAAGTAGCAAAGACAACATTTCATGGATTCAAACTATTTCAGGACGACCAAATGTACAATCCATGTATGTGGCCAAATATAAGAACACATTGACCAATGAATGAGGAATGTAAGCCACAGAATCTAAAAAAATATTTGGGGATGAAGGATGGCTCAAAGGACCTGGGATATATGAAGGGAGGAACAACAAGCAGAAATAGAGAACAAATGACTTCATTATTTGGCACTGATGTAGTAATTTCTGAAATACGGAGAGCACTTGAGACATCAACACTAAGAAGGCTGCAAAACTGCAGAGGATTCAGAAGGACTGTGGGAATAACTGAAAGACTTGAAAATACACCATATAGTTAAGTTCAAATAATAAAGGCTTTTCTTCATGTAATGAACAGATTATATGCAATTTGATGGTAATCTGTAAATTCATACATCGGATATAGAAATGTAATCCCATTCTAACAGAAAAGATGTAATAAAATCTATCATCTGGAAGCTCATGTCAGGCAAAGGCAGATCAAAAAGATAATATTCCTTACAAGTAATTAGAGCTCCCAAGAAACACTTAGAGCAATTTATAAAAAAATTGCTGGATTCCCTGTTACTGCATATTTAGTAATCCAAAACTGATATTTCTTTAAAGCACAACTCTGTTCACCATGAACTAACTCAGGTAAATCTTACAACCTTTACATTGGAGAATAGATTGGATGATCATGTTTGCAACAATTCTCTCAGGCATTAAAAGTCACTGAAGTCAACAAGATTATGACTGAGTTCAAAGAACTTTGGATCACATGCATATTCACAATTCTATCAATCTGGGTATATGCACACAATTTTACTTCTAAAGGTTAAGGAAAATAATGGAAATGTTTCAGTTTATTGTTTGTGCTTGTTTTCTTCTTTCTGAAGTTTAATGAAAGAAAACTCAAATTTTAACATGCAGGCATACGGTCAAGCCAGCTGAAGGCCCAGAATCATCAAAAGATGACAGCCAGAATCAAATACAGATGAATACAATTGAGGCTGGAAAATATCCTGCAAGTATCATATTTAGTCTTACAGATTAGAAAGACAGTCTTTAGGGCAACCTCATTTTAGCAAAGTAAGATCCAGGTGTCTTGTTTAATCATTTTGGGTTAGCAATAACAACTTCAATATATAATTCTCTTTTCTCCCTTCTTAGTGATTAAAAACAACCTTAAGCTATTATAACACATATACTTACTCTGGCAGTCGAGACAGGATACCTAAAGAGAGAGAACTTATGCCATCATTGATCCGACCTGACAGCTTACGCTTCTGAACCCAGCTGACAACAAACTCCAGCGCAATAAAAGCAATGAAGAACGGAATACTCTGAAAAAGAGTTTGAAGAAAAGAAGTCACAACACAAACAGAATCAGATACACCTTTCCTACCAGCAGTTTCTGTAGCCAGATACTTCTCAGGTTGGCTGGCACCTTACTAGCCACTACGGTGATAAAGCTCCACATGAACCTTACGAATCAGAACAACCAAGGCTACCCTTTAATCCACAACATTGGCATAAATCCAGTGCACTAACCTCCTCCCATATTATTTTCTTTTGTATCTTCTGCACGTAAATTGTTAAATGGGATCACAACAAAACACAAAACTCTTTCCAAACTCATCTTTCTCATGCTCGAGTAAATCGGTGGGAGCAGCAATAATTGTGGACTCCTCTCACCACAAGGTAAAACAGAATCTGCTTTCAATTTGATACGTGAGCGGTTTTTGAAAGTGTTCAGCCACTGAATTTGGCATCCAACAATATTATCTGAAAGACATATTAAAGTGAGTTTCTTTCTACTCAGTATTGCTGTTGCCATGCTTTTTGCTGCAGATAGCAACAGCTCTTTGGTATGCATTTTCATCAGAGAACTCAGTACCTATGCAGCTCATTCCAATTTGGGCCATACAACACGTTCTTTTTCCAGACCAAGTAGCAATGATACAATGTTCCCTGTTTTCTTTTGGGTTGTACTAACTGTAAAATAGTTTTCTGCCTTTCTGAAGAAAAGCATTATGATGAATGAGACTGACACACTTCTCACTTACAACACTGCTTCAGTCTAGGACTCGATTCACGCTGTCCACCTTGCATCCCAGATCAACTGGCAAGCTGAAAATGTGCAAGAACAGCACCCAGTAGTGAACGGTATGGCTGTGACTAGTGGTAGGACTGGTAACATTATTGTGACAATACCATGTTCCATCAGTGGGGAAAGATTGTTACAGCTGTTATCAAATTTTTATCAGCATCCGCAAGAAAAAAGGATTGAATAATAGTAACTGGAAGAGCATATGCCTTTTTACCGATGCTGGAGTCCTAACAGTCCCCTTGCACTTCATGGGTGAAAGCAATGATGAGGCAGTGGTAGCATATCAGCCACCACCACCAAAATCCAGAAGGCTTGCGGCAAGGAAAATAGGAAGCAGCTATTTTACTTGCATCAGGATCCCTCTGCATGTGAAACGTTCCTTCAACTGCCTCCCTCACTCTTTGGAAAGCTTTTAGGTGACCTTGGAAAGATTCAGACAACTCCTTCTCGGTGGTATTAAGGCATCAAACTACCATGTTTCACAGGGCTAGAGAAACTTAAGACCAGTGAGACTTTCTGCATCATTATGGGAGGCAAACTTTCCCTGTTAGTCGTCTTCGGCTCCCTGCCTCACATGACCTGCAGACACATACAGATTCACAGACTGAAACCCTCCAAACTGCACTGCTGTAGAAGAGAGGCTGCTCCTGCCTCTACAATGTTTTAATGGAAGAAGCATGTTGCCTCTGCAAATGCCATTGCATTTTGGAGGGTGCTCATTTTTGTTGCCAAGTGAGATATGATCTGGGAATTCCTACCAGGCTGGGACACTAAAGAGACTAAGATGGATATAGACCAGATTGCTCAGTCGAAGAAGAATGGGATGATTCAAACCATGCAGACAGCAAGAGATTTATAGCATCTAGCAAATGTGAAAGTTCATAAACTTCAACAGCTCAGGGTTAGGTTACAACAACAGATGAAGAGAGATTAATATCAACACGGCACTTTTAATTTAGATGACTAGCTTGCTCTTTAACAGCACTTTGGGTACCTAAAAGCCTGTTTGGGATACACACTAACTGATGATATAAAAAACTCTGAAAGCAAAGGAAGACCTATGGATAAGGCCTAAACAGTACCCAAGAAAACCAATGTGGTAAATCTTTGGATATTTGAAATCAGTAGTAAATAAATAAATAAATATTATAAACCAAGCCCCACAACCTTCAACTTGAAATCATTGAAACGTTCTAGGAAAATATAAATACTTCTTGGTTTGCTCTTGCTGCTTCATTTCTAAGTAGACAAGACTTTTAATGTACTTTTCTTAATTGATATCATTAAAGAACAGATGCCTAACTTATCAAACAAAGGTTGATGATGACAGCAGTACATTCAAGCAAAGATAAAAAGGGTCTTATTAAGAACAAGCAAGAAACACTTGACCACAATATTAGGAGCCAGGTCTAGCACAGACTACAGGCAGTCTGAAGTTATGGAACAGCAGAACCTGGGTAGCAAATTAAATGGGCCCAAGACAGAAAACGTGGTATCCTTTATTCACGAAATGAAAATGGTGAATAGGACATAATACAATGCCTGTATTCTATGTGGTGATTCACTTTACCTAGCAACCTCTGAAATGGTTAAAATACTGGACTTTATACTAATACTCACTAATAGAACTTCTTTCCCATTGACTTCATTAAATATTTTCTTCCCAGTGTGAAGCTGTGAGACAGCCAAGCATTTGACGGCACTTTTTGACTCACAAATAGGGAGTGTCATAGCAAGGAGGATAAACATTCAGACAGCCTTAACCTCCTGCCCATCAAGGAGCTTGCGAAAGGAAAGATTTGTGGCATACCTCTTAGTATCTCAGAAATTGCTACCTTTCTCCCACACACCCATGTTAAGCTTTGTCCAAAGCAGATCAAAGGGATCAACTGTGTCAAGACTAGTATGTATTATTTATGTGACCATAACACCTAACACCTATTGTCACGGAGCAGGATCATACTGTGTTAGATGCCGTACAAACAGAAAGAAAAGGCACTCCCTGTCCCAAACAGCCTACAGTCTAAGGATGAGATGCAAGACAGCAGGATAATGCAAATAATTCAGGAAAAAAGGAGACAAACAGCAAGACAGACAATAGTCTCACTAGCCTAACCATTATTTCTTTTTCCTTTTTTGTCTAAGTTCAAATGACAATGAAGACATTTAAGGAGCCTGTTGAGGATAGGTAGCTCTGCAAAAGTTTTCAAGGATTGTCCCTACAAACAAAATGGCACAAAGCTAAGAAACAGCCACTGTTGGCATCAGAGGCAGAAGCTGGATCCTTTTGATATCTTCTGGTCTACACATGTTTTACTCCCTGTTTCCAGTTTCTTTCTCTTCACCCATCATCACAAACACTTAATGGAGGTTTGCATTAGCTTGTGGTTTACTTGAATAACTGATCTGTAACTCGAAAGTCTTACTCTAAGCACTGAGTAGGAGAGGTTCACTTATAAGTAACCAACTCTTACAGAATGAAAAGGACCATTTAAAATTAGTTTCCGTCTTATACAGTTGCAAAAAATAATACTCTAAGTTGAAACTCCACATAAATTCATGGGTTTATTGCAAGTCTTGAAACAGTTTCTGTTTTCTTAAAGTCCCCGGTCCTTATAACATAAGAATCTCAACTTTCATGTAAAACTAAATACAAAAGTTCTGTGCCTCATTATTTAGAAGCAAAGCCTAAAATATGAATTGAGTGTAAATGTGAACTTAATCTTTAGGCTCACAAAAGCAGAGAGTAAATACAAAAGAAAAATTGTTGTTATTAAATTTAAAGCTTCCATTTTGGGGCGCTCAGCAGAAGGAACAGTGCTCTCCTTGAGTCTGACTCATTAAAGCCCTCACTGAGCACAACTGATGATTTCAGAACACAGCAAGGAGCAAAGTGAAGTCGTTATTGTTCATGAAAACTACACTCGGCAAGCAAAAAGTAGCACTCCATCTGCCCGTCCGTAGATTACGAGACAAACAAAAAAAACAGAGCATGCAGAGCATAATCTTATAACCACAGTAAAGAGGATGCCTCTGAAAGCACAGCCAAGCATCAGTATACACTGCAAGAGTCAGGATATTCTGCCTTGGAGGAAGAAAATTGGCTTGTACTTTCTCTTCTCTTCCTAGAAATAAGGGAAAAAACAAGGGTTTCAAATTCGACATGACAAAAGCTCACAAATTCTATGTTTACGGTCCAGGATTTGGGCCCGCTTTCCCCAGAATAACAGAAGTTATCCTGTTCTCAAACTCAGAGCTGCTTCACCCACTGCTGCCACTTGCTGCCTTGATGTAACAGCACAGCCGACTTGAGCTCGAAGCAGCTACTCCTATGAAGTACACGTATTTTGTAAATCACCAAAGCGCTCAGTTTTGCAGATCGCTAAAAACATGAATATCTGAGTGAATTAGGAGGTTCTGCCACCTGCCTAACGTTGTACCATGCGTAGCCCCACAGCTGTCACCATGTGATCAAATGTACCAGAAATACCCTCATCTATCTGATACACGTGAGAGATCACAGAGCCAAGATCTAAATCTCACTTCTATATGGTGCCTCGCAAAATAAACAAAAACATGTTTAGGAGACGCTAATGTAATCAGTAATTTGTTTCACACCCACATCATCATTACTGTCTTTCAGAGTGAATTATTTGAGCTTTGGCCTTCATTTATTACCAGCTCTACACCAGACATTTTTTTGTTCTGTGTCGGGTTGAGCTCAGACATCCACTTCTGTATTTGTACCAGCTCCAGGGGTTACCACTCCAAGCCCCCCCGAATGGCTCATCAGGTCACTATTGAATCTAGCCCTGCTGAATCCAGTGGATCTGCCGCTCTCGCAATCGTTCCCTCAATGGCCCAAAAGAAGCTACCAGACCAGCAGGACAAATAAACAGTGACAAGCAGCTGGAGAGGGACTGTAGATAGTTACCTTCTGCCCTCAAACACATGGCTAGAAGAAGAGGTGTGAACACTGCCTAAGCTCAGGCCAAAGCCATAGAGTTACGATAGTTATACCACTGCAAGATTTTTACACACCCACCTAACCAAGCATTAAAAGATCTGTTCTGGCAACAAATGCACTAGGGAGTGGATTCTAGTACTACTAACCCAAGACAGCAATTACAGGAGAGTATGACCATGATGAGAAAACTTTTTAGTGTATTTTTTTTGCGAGGTATATATTCCCATACGAACTTCTCACAAGGATGCTCTACAACAGCCAAAGCCTGCAGGCGCTTTTATAATGCAGAGAAGTGGTAAGAATCCTTCCGCAAACTTTTACAGCTGTGCATCCAGTAAAAGAAATTCCAGGTTCGGCCAAGGTCTGAGCTGAATATTGCACAGGTCTGCATGGGAGAAGAAAGCCTAGGGATGTTAAGGAATGCTGCTAGCAAGAAAGTGAATGATACTCGGTTGGAAATGTGGGAACAGTGAGAGGGATTGAAACAGGCAATAGATTGAGCTGGAGGGAGAGATCAGCTGACTTGGCAAAACTGTCCAGCTCTAGACAGCCTTCCTCAATCACGACGCTATAGCTTCGTTGCAAAACATCTCTAAGGAAAGCAGTCCATTGACCAGAGGCTGCACACACAACCTGGGTTTGCAGCAGCTGCCTGCTTACCCCATCCAAACGGGCAACGTTTGCTGATACCTGCCATCAGCGAGGGGCTGCTGCGTACTGCGATTCCCAGAAAGCTGCTGACAGCGCTGCACCCCTCTGTGCAGCCCATGACACCCCCATGGCAGCCCAACAGCAGCTGCTGGACAGCAGTCCAAGGTTTACCTGGCAGAGGAGCTAGTCAAAGCTAACAGGACCTTCTGCAAAAAGCATGGATCCTCAGCGAAGCTGGACTGAATTTACTTTACAAGGGCAAAATAGTGTTTATCTGCTGTCTCCATGGAAAACTCGCATCGGTTCCAGGTTCAGCAGGAGCTGGGCGCCAAGCTATGTTCAATAGGTAGCACAGAAGGGAGCAAAGGTACCTTCATGGGACTGGATAAGCCGGCAGGGCAGGAGGGGAGGGAGGAATATGCTGCTGCCTGCTGACAAGGGAGTTCTCACCCCTGACCTCTGTACTCTTGCCTTGGATCTTTAGACTGTCCCAACACAAATATTCATCCTCGTTCTCTTAAACGATCTTTATTTTTTATTCTAAGTATAAATTTTTGTTTTTCTTTCTCTGACTGAGCTTGCAGCACTCGCCTTAAGGACACAAAGAGACCTGACTTTTTGCTTGCTTTAATTCACAACACGTTAAAACAGCGTGCATGGTTACGCAGGCAGCCCACACAGAGAGCCCAGGACTGCAAGCTGCCAGGGAAAGGCAAGGTATTCCATCTTAATTTAGGTGCCCTTTCGCGGACGGTGTTTCCTTCGCTTTTTTTGTTAAAAAAAAAAAAAAAAAAAAAAAAAAAAAAAAA
>Ga0065711_1005864_pt1 | contig 18950 bp, 8 predicted proteins | sample Hoacrofraction12_FD_59098 | JGI IMG/M metagenome (GOLD analysis project Ga0065711, IMG submission 59098) | Hoatzin crop microbial communities from Cojedes, Venezuela - Epithelial fraction 12 v2 (version 2) | ecosystem: Host-associated > Birds > Digestive system > Esophagus > Crop | place... | reverse complement strand
ATGGAACTGTTGGAGCGGGTCCAAAGGAGGGCTACAAAAATGATCCGAGGGCTGGAGCACCTCTCCTATGAGGACAGGCTGAGAGAGTTGGGCTTGTTCAGCCTGGAGAAGAGAAGGCTACGGGGAGACCTGATTGCAGCATTTCAGTCCTTAAAGGGAGTCTATAGGAAAGATGGAGGCCTGCCAGCAGTCAAATCTGTCAGTTATTTATCAATTGGTCACCTTTAACCCATCTAACAAAAGTGCATGTCAGAGCCATTGAAAAAGAAAGGAAGGGTTTTTTGATGGCTCTGTATAGAGCACTGTGTGTGAAGTGGCTCTTTTTTAAATGGCAACACTAGTCTCTACGCACAGACGAGGCATTTTCCCATCTCTCTTACCTCCACAGGCCAATTCAAGGTATACCAGACAGAATAGTTATAAACTTTACCACCTAAAAACCTATTCTTCAAAAGTTCAGAAAGTTTCATATTCCAAATTAATTGAGGGAGAAAAACTTTCACAAGGCCATCTAATCCTGGAACAGCAATGGCTATCTGCCACGTAAAGAAGAGTTTGACAAGTACAAGCCATTACCAGAAGAACTCTTGAGGCTGTTGAATGTTAAAGTAATGGATAAGTTTAATTACTTAGGTAATGTGAAATAGAGGGGAAAAAAGAATTTTAGTGTGTGGAAGACAACTTCATAACACACAGAATACAAACTTAAGCTTGAAAGGATGACTTCCTCCATCTGCAGTTCGCTGACGGTGTGGAACGGTTTGAGAGAGGAGAAAAATAAAATTTGGGTCAAATAATGTTATGCTGTATACTAGGCAAGATTCGTGTCCAGAGAAACAACAAAAAAAAGATATTTAAAGGAGAATTACAGAATTAGCAGATGAAAAATGTAAGAAAATGTCATTATTTTAAGAAAGAAGGAACTCAGATTAAACAGGTACTTATCTCATGGGGAAAAAAACAACAAAGCAAACCACTGCCAGCTGTTAAATGATTGCTGAAGGGTTGCAGCAGCTTCACTCTGCACATATCAGTCAGTCAGAAAAGCATTCCCAGAGAAAAAAATTCTATGAAAGGTAAATTCCCCAGAGAAAAAAATGCTATCAAAGGTAAATCCCATATAAAAAGGAGGCAATAATACAGATTGTGGGGATCTGAGGGGACTATAGCAGCTGTAGGTTTGCTGCAGACAAGGTATTATAAAAGAAGTGTCATTTTAATACAGCATTTCTAATGTTCAAAGTCATGACATAATCAGAACCACTAGAAAGTGCCAGTTGTTGTATTTCACAGAGGCTCACAGCAAGACCTCAGATATTGACAATGCCCAAATCTAATTATGTCATATGACCCTGTCCTGAGAGTGCATTGGTCTGGGAGCAGTTGAAGCATCCTAGCACCTATTTTTAATCCAAAAGAATTTTGGGTTGCAAAACAAAAGTGAATTACACTGCAGTTCAACAAAGTTTCAGGTCTGAATTGTTAGCCCATCAGGACACTGGAGGGTCTAGCGATAGGAAGATCAATTTACATATGGTGTAATAGTACAGATCTCTGTAAGACCACTTGGTTTCTGATGGAGCAGTTAAAAACTCAATTAAAACCGACCTTCCTAGAAAGAGATGAAAACAGAAAGGCTTAAAAAGTAATGATTCATTTTGTGTTTGCAAGCCTTGGTTACCCTCTGAAAAGAAGACAGAGGAAACTTATTGATAACAGCTGGCCTTGAATCACTTAATGTTTGTAGTACTTTGCACTTAATTCAGGTGGATGAGGTTCAGGCAGAGGAGGCTAACTGCAGAGATATAATACAGAGATTTGAGAAGTGTTGCTTATTACATAAAAATGAAACACATCATCCCCATTGCATTTCTAAGCAGACAGCAGAAAAAAAATGAAAACATAGAAGTGCTCATGTGTGAAGAGCTAATGTAGCAATTCAGGGACAAACTGAATCCTTGATAATATCAGATCATGATTGGAATCTGGAACAAAACAGCCTAAAGGAGAAATTAATGCAAGACTTGGATTTAACTGTTGACCAGCGATCAGAATTGGTCCAGCAAAGAAAGTTACACAGACTAGACAAACCCATGGACTGCAGACAGTCCTCTGAGACTTGCAGACACTGTAAAGAATCCAGAATACTGCAAGAAAGGACACCTGAGGCAGAAAATCACCCAGAGGTCAAAGTAAGAAGCTGTTGAAACCAGAATGTGGTGCTCCACATGCTGTGGCAAACAGCTGGAGTCATCTGAAACTGAGCCCCAGGACATGGCAAAACCAGAACTAACAGACTTACTGCCATCTGACAGTAGTCATCCTTATTTCTCACAGGAAACACCATCCCAATTCCTGCATAGTCCCAGGACTGCATGCAGGGCATCTCTAAGATTAAATCACACATTCCCATTTAGTTGTAATTAGCATCTGCGCCACACAAGTTTTAAATTTTGCATGATGTTACACTATATGTTAGCTACTGGGCTACTGTCATTAAGTTTGCCTAGAAACAGAGAAGGAAAGACGAGTAGCCCTAATACAAGATATTTAAAACTAGATGTTAAGATAATGTCAATGCATAAAATGCTAAGCAGTTACAATTTACTCACCGAAGGATCCCAGATTTAACTGCCTCATTCTCAGTGAGGTAAGTAATGCTCAACCCACATCCTGGACCTGTTTAGTTAATTAGTGTAAATGTAGATAACTAGACTAAACTAGAACTCTCAGTCCAAGGAAAATCCTGTCTTTAAAACGTTTGGTAAAACGTCTTCCGTTGTTTCTGAGACCTACTCTTTGTGGTTAAGCTAATGTCTGTGAAGAAATGTGGAATACGGGCACACACTGAGAGATAAGAAGGCCATAGACTGCCTTTCTCACAGGTATCAGCGCCTGACAGTAAGGGGTACTTAGATCTGCAAAAGAGCTAGACAGAGATGAGAGAAGTTGTAAAGGACCAGGAAAGACAGGCACTGACAAAAAATCCTTTAGACAGTCCAGGAGGACTGCGTCCATACCTCATTTCAAAAAAAGAACACTTTTCTTAAGACTTAATTTGGTGAAAGATATCTTTGATGGTTGAAAAGGCTGCATCTTCAGTGCTTTCATTTTTTTTCTCCCAGCTCAGTTCTCTAAGTAGTCTCTAAAAGACATCATCAAAAAGTATCTTTGAAATGAAACAAGAACCTGAATAAACTTAAACTTAGAAGATATGAAGGCCTTTCTTCAAGCCTGTATGCTTTCTTTAAGCTTGAGATCTGACAAATTTTGCATGGTATGGTGAGGAATATTATGTAGAATAATGAGATATTCTCAAAGGAAAGGTTAAACCAGATTCAGCATAAACCCTCATACAAGACACAAACAGCATTATAAATACCCTTAAGCTGTATAAAGTCATATAGTCAATCTGTTTGTCTCTCATATAACTGGTATGCTTTGATATAAATATACTGTAATTTAGTGTGATGCCCAATTCATTTTTCAAGTCTATTGTTTCCCTGTAAAATTTTGAGAAAGAAGCAGCATTTAAAAATATGATCACTCTACCCAGATGCTAATTCATTTCTACAAAAAAGAGAAAGCCTTTGTAAGAAGACAAGACCATGTATGAAAAATAAATATATCATCATGGTTATGCACATCAAATATGCGATGTATGAGGAAACTATATTCTCTATGCAAAAGAGAAATTCTGTTCTATAATTTCAAACTGAGTACTTTTTTATCTTTTACTTTGGATAGCTTTTATCATATTCACACTTTTCTACTTTGCTCAGAAATCATTAATAACTTCAAAAGGTTAGGTTTTTAGTTGAAAAGACTTTCAACTGAATTTTAATTTTTTTTAAAAAAAGAAGGAAATCAAAAACTGGAGAAAAGGGGATATTTATGGCAAAGTTACAACACAACATCTCCTCCTGCCTCCAGTGAATGCTTGGTTTCTAGTATGGTGTAAGTGGCACAAAGGTATACAAGATCAGGTTTGGTATTGGTGAAAATTCCTGTACAGAAATAGAGTTAGTATCACATAATAGAAAAAGGATCAGTAGTGGCTAGATTTGTCAGCTAGCACAAAGAAGCAAAATAGCACTTACTAGCTGTCTCGGTAGAGCAGATAGTGTGTGTCAAAAGCCAAGAAGCAGTCTTCCCTGTAAGCAATTTTCAGACAGAAGCATCCACCATGATAAAGCTGGTTTATAGTTACTTTTAGCTTTGTTTTCTTTATTGAAGCAGACCATTTTTACACTGTCTTGATCTCTCTTATAAATTATTCCTGCAAACCCTTACACATGAGAAACTTTAAGTGAGTCATTCTCTTAGTAAAGCTCTATACATAAGTACACAATTATTTGCAAGATCAGACTGCTGAAATGTGTGTAGAACACAGCAAATATTATCCTCTGTTCACAGATACAAACTGAGCATACCACAGAGAGCTGGAATACCTTGTCATTTGTGAAGAATAATGCCTCAAATCCGCACACAATATAATGAAAATCCTCTTAATATTACTGTGCACAGCATGTCTGCTTACATACTTCCATATGTATTTGAAGTACTATGTATACAAAGACCCTGAATGCCTTCTAGCTCCTAAGTAGCATAATCCTGATCACAAGATTGATTGTTTGCAGAACACTAGTGTTGGAAGTCAGCATGGCTTATCGTGAATCTTTAACGGCCAATTTGAGATCTGAAATGACAGTGCTGTAAAAACTAAACAGCTAATAATCATCAACTGCCTTAAATGCTATTTTGAAGTGGATATTTCTATGCTATTTATACATTTTAAAGCACCTGGGACTAAGAAAAGACTATTTTTTCAAATAGTTGAACTTTCACCAGTGTACTGGTTTGCCTTGTTTCTCAAATGTTTTGCTGATTCATGGATTCTTTTGATACAAGGATTTTTCTTGTGTGGGCATATCATATTAGAAAACAGAAAGATGACTAAAACTGCAGAACCCTTGAAAGAAGTCTGTCTAAAAGTAGGCTACTGTATAAAACAAATGAGTAGAATTTTCATGCAGGCTGAATCACATGTAAACAACCAGCAGGAAGACAGAACAGAGACAAATCTGAATGAAGGATATGAAGTCAACAAAGAAAATTATTCTCCTTGACCAAGAAGCCAAGATAAGATAACAATAAAGATGACACTGTGAGTCGTAACAAGGAGATATGAATTGCATGTAACTGCAGATTTTTGTATCACATTTCCCATCGGATTATTTTTGGGGTCAGAAGGATGTAATCAGGACATGATGCGGTCCACTGAATTCAGGTAGAAAAATATTGCAGACCTGTTGCTGTAAATTGTAACTGGCAATAAAAGCAACAGACCTGCCCAGACTAGAGAAGAAATTACCTATAAAAGTCTACTAAAATGTCTGGAAAACACAGAACCACATTTTTCAAAGTAAAGGAAATACAGTGAAATATAGGCAGCCTGTTCTGCAAGTATCTTCAGGAATGTGTTTTCAACAACGAATCATTACACTTTTTTGGCAATTAATTATTTGATAAGCAACAACTAACAATAAATGAGTGCGGAATATGTGATACTGAAGTAGGTGGTGAATTGCAGCTCTCTGGTGACACTGTAGTACCAAAATGTTTCTCATAACAGCAACCAGCTACAATATTTAGTGATGTTTCTAGACTGTAGCTCTCTAGATAAATCGCATTTGGGTTAAAATTCTCCTTTTGTACTGACAACATGCACAAACCTGCACAAATCCTATACTTTGACTTCATTAGTGCATTGGCTTCAAGCAGAGCCACCCTGTCCTGAACTTCACCTCTGAAGTACTGAAACAAAACAAGAGAGTCATTGCAGTGTTTCCTTAAAATAAACCAAAAGTATTAATCCGTTAGCCTTAGACATAAATGAATGTCATCAACTGCCAGATAATTCTATACAACTTTTTAATCACTGCTATGGTTAGCGATGTTTTCTTTTGTCTACTGTGCAGTTCGATTAGCACATGCTGCAAACAAAATACTGCACTTTCACTTGCAAGTCATATAATTTTTATACTTGTTTTAACTTTTGTGTAATGTGGAAGAAATATATCCTTCTTTTTCTAGTTCCTGTATTAAGGATAGTTTTTCAGTGGAGAAGGTTGTTTGCTTTGTTTAAATAAATTCCTAATCAAAGGTGTTTATCTTGTGTTTTCAGAAGAGAAACATCGCGGACTAAAATAATAAATATATAAAGTGAGAGGCAAATTCGAGAAATAAAATTTATGACAGTAGCATACTAATAGGCAGGCATTTTGAGAGATTGAGAAGTGTTTTGACTCTGCAGCTAAAGACAGATATTTATATTTATGATAAATGTATACGTGATTCACCCAGGGATAAGCTTCCCCCAGTAAAAACAGGCTAAATGCTTTTGTGAGTTACACCTTCAGTTCATAGATTTTAGGATATGATTCAACTTGATGTACAATGAGTAAATCCATTCCCCTGTCCTCAGACAACAAAAATTTTCTCCTACACAATGTAAAGCAGGATTACTGGATTTATCTCGTAATATCATAGAGGTCTCTCTTACTGTTTATTTGGCTCATGACCTTCTAGCTATGGCTGAAGTAAAACAAGTAGGAAGAGGTAGTGATTTTAGACCAACAAATGTAGCTATTCCAAAATATTTCTCATTTCACAAGACATATTAGAAATTAAAAAAAAAAAATAATAATCAGGCTCCTCTGCTTTCATAGAATCATAGAATCATTAAGGTTGGAAAAGACCTCTAAGATCATCAAGTCCAACCATCAAGGTTTATCAAGGGTTCATTAGAAGTGACATTCATTAAAGTCTGTAATTCTCAAAGTTTTGAGATTCACAATTCTGAAGCAATATAGTACAGGATCCATCACAGTACATACTAGTATATTGTATTATAATATATTGTGTTATATTTGTCGTGTGTATATATTTGTTTGTTTCCTATTTCATAACTGATTATTGGTGTTACAGTACTACAGGTCTGAATGATTTTTCTGCTACAGTCATGGTAGTTGCTGTAAATGTGAATTTCTATAGTGGTTTTATTTATATTGCTGCTTTATTTAAGTTACTCCTGGGTAAGTATACAACATTAAAAAGAGTATTCAGAATGGAAGAGGGTTATCTATTCTTGTTAGGAAATGCTGGTATGCTGCAGGTAATTTTTGTAATATTGATATAGGCTAGAGGCATTCTGCTGCTGTAGAGGTAGAAAGTACATCTCACTCTTTAACCAATGACCCAGTCAACCCTGTTAGATATCCTGTAAAACTTTCAGAATCTTCTGTTGTAGTGTTTGGTTATCATCTGTCCTGAAGCCAAAAGCACCTGTGACTAAGGAAGACTTGTGGCTTTTACTGAATTTAAAATAATGTTAAAATCTAGAAATCAGTGACAGAAACAATCACTGTTCTAGCTGTTGAAAGGTAATTGGCTTAGAACAATGAGCACATATTTCTGTTTGGTAATTAATGCACTTCCCTGAAAAGACCATTGGGTAAAGTTGACTGTACTGTACAGTTTCAAAGATGTGTTTTTATTTCCACAGGTACTATATTTTACAAAGTGCTGTGCTGATGATATAAGTTTAACTAATTACAAGGTGATGAAGGTATATCTTATAAAATGTTATGTACATTCCAACATCTCATCTATAAAGTGATACAGTGGGATTTTTTAAAGGAAAGGTAAAAAGAATGGGTATACAAATGTTCACTGGGACTATAAAGCGTGGGTGACACTGGCCTAAATAAGCTGTGGTTTTTGCCTCAGGGACCCTACTGAGCCTTGCTTGTGAGTCTGGTGTATAAGCAGCAGCACCCTCAGATGAGTGGCAGTAGCCCCTGGACTTGCAGCCTCAAGAGTTACATTCTCACAGGCATGACCAGAGCTGCAGAGGCTTGTCTTCTACTACCCTCTACCATAATGTCAAACAAGTAATGAAATGGTCTGAGTGAATCTACAGAACTGTCACTTTGAAAGCTTGCATGGGAGATTTGTAGTCCGGGTTTAGGATACTTGAGTTTTGACTGGTGAGTGAAATGACACACAAACCAAGCTTACACTCAGGCTCAAGCTGAGGTTGCTCATGCACTGCAGAGACATTCACAATCTCTATGTATGTTAGGTGACCTGACAGTTCTTCTGAATTCCCAGGACTGGAATTCACCTGAGCTGTTCCCAGTGCCCCGATGGCTTGAGACTCATGCAGCAGATCCCCACCTCCAATCTACCACCCGTCACTGTCGTACTCAGAACTTCAAGCTCTAATTTCCACAGGACACAAAAAATAAATGAGTAGAGAAAACGGAGCTGTGGCAAGATCAAAACAGGTGCATGATGTGGAGACCAAGTATCCCATTGCCACGTATCCCAATTCACTTCAGTGATTAGGTGCAGATTAGCTGTAGTGTCCTTCCATTGTAGTAAACTCTGTTGACTAAACCACAAATGAGGCTATGAGCAAGCTGCCACTTGTAAAACAACCATCCGTCTCTTTGGTATCATTCAAAAATAACAGTTTAGAAGCCTCAGGAGCAGATAGCAATTAAGCATTGCTGAAATTCACCTTTGGATATCCTCCTGAGCTGTGTCAAATTCAGATTGCTTCAATCTGCATGTATGAATCCAGGGACCATACTGCCTGTCTGATATATAGAGGAGTATATTTAAACCATAGCAAAACAAGGAGATAAAGTCCTCTTAGGTATAGCTTTAACTGTCCTTGTAATGGATTATTTCCTGTTAGAAAAGGTTGCTTTCTCGGTTGATGTGGGATACAAACGTAGAAAAACAGGAAAAGAAACGACTGTGTTTTCAAACTTCTCACAAATCTGCTACTGACTTCATCCAGGTCATGCTGACAGGCTGGAAAGCTGGGCAGAGAGGAACCTGGTGAGGTTCAACAAGGGCAAGTGCAGGGTCCTGCACCTGGGGAGGAACAACCCCATGCACCAGTACAGGCTTGGGGCGGACCTGCTGAAGAGCAGCTCTGTGGAGAGGGACCTGGGTGTCCTGGTGGACGACAGGTTAACCATGAGCCAGCAGTGCGCCCTGGCTGCCAAGAAAGCTAACGGGATTCTCGGATGCATTAAGAGAACTGTGGCCAGCAGGTAGAGGGAGGTTCTCCTTCCCCTCTACACTGCCCTAGTGAGGCCTCATCTGGAGTACTCTGTCCAGTTCTGAGCTCCCCAGTTCAAGAAAGATGAGGAGCTGCTGGAGAGAGTCCAGCAGACGGCTACGAGGATGAAGAGGGGACTGGAGCATCTCTCCTACGAGGAGAGGCTGAGGGAGCTGGGCTTGTTCAGCCGGAAGAAGAGAAGGCTGCGAGGGGACCTAATATATACTTATAAATATCTGAAAGGTGGGTGTCAGGAGGATGGGGCCAAGCTCTTTTCAGTGGTGCCCAGTGACAGGACAAGGGGCAATGGGCATAAACGGAAGCACAGGAAGTTCCGTCTGAACACGAGGAAGAACTTCTTCCCTCTGAGGTTGACGGAGCCCTGGAACAGGCTGCCCAGGGAGGTTGTGGATTCTCCTTCTCTGGAGATATTCAAGACCCACCTGGACAAGGTCCTGTGCAGCCTGCTGTAGGTGCCCCTGCTTCAGCAGGAGTGTTGGACTAGATGACCCACAGAGGTCCCTTCCCACCCCTACCATTCTGTGATTCTGTGACTTTGCAGTTATTTAGGAGTTTCAAAGCTTACCTTAGAATCGTAGCATCGAAGTCATCAATCATATCTTGTAATATGAAAAAATTATATTGGAATAGAGAGAGAGAGAAGTATAACAACTTCACTTTGCTTTTACTTTCAGTGTACGTTGTTCCTTGCTTGAGTACATGGTTAACAGCACTTAGTAAATATCTTTGCACGTCCCAATGATTTTGTGAATTTTAGCACACACGGTTTTCTCCTGGATATTTTTGATACTTTTTAGGGGTTTGCTTTTGTAATCATCAAAGCGCTTTTCACCCCCTCAATGAACAGACATGAATTTCAAGTGGTCATGTGACATGGATAGCATATGATAATTATAGTTAGCAATAGCAAAATATAGGTATCTTGATTGCACAGTGACATGATAGATAAGAAATTAGTAACAGTTTGAGTAAATATATTGACCTGGATTCTTCTGTTACTTTAGGCATGCTACAGTGTAAGTATCTACACCTATTTCATTTTATAGCCAATGAGAGAAACGATGGTTTAGGGTGCGATACAACAGACCTGTTTCAGACATCTACCTCAGGATAATGCTTTAACTGTTCCTTAGAAGCACTCATTTCTCCTGGGTGATTCACTGTAACTTGCATATTTCTGCATGTAATCAGCTGAATTTCACTCCCAGATTTTCCCCCTGCAATGTCTCCAAAGCAAAGCAGCCATAAACTGTAAAGCAGACATCCGCAGGATAATCACCCTTTTCAAGTAGTACAGAAACACACAATTTCTCCAAAATTTTCTCAGCATCAGGGCAAGGACTAGATGAAACAGATATAACTAGTCTATTATTAGACTAACAGTATTTTGTTCACTGGGTATCGTAGGACTTGGTAACAACTTGTTTTGTTTTTTAGCCACTTCAAACTTAGTCTCTATCTACACATTTTTATTATACAATTGGAAAACTTTTAAACCTGCCATGCAAGAACCCCAAGCATGACAGTCTACAGGATGGGACAACTTGTCATACCTTTCTATTTCTGCCTCCACAGATCTTGAAACCGCTTTAACATGACAGGGAGGGGATCTTGTTAAACTCACTCGATATAAAAGCCTAAAGGGAAAGAGAAAAGATGTGAGTCTGGCTCTTCCAGATTCAAAAAAAACCCCTTCTGAACGCAGAGAATTCCCAATTTAAACAAGTCTGTTAGACAGTCCTACCAAACTGGGAAACTGTGGCACCCTAATCATTACCACAGGGAAGAGTCTTGTTTCATTTTTTGAAAGAAGAGCTGTAAGTAAGCAACTTACCTGCCAGGCACGGTACTGTGTCAGGGATCATAAGTGGCTGGAGGTATCTTCCAGTAAGCTTTCAGTCAGCCAGAAGACTTCAGAGATGGTCTGGCTGTTAGATATAGACCTATCGTCAGTGATTCCCATGCTTACATCAAGGTAGCTCCTCAGGCAGCCTAGAGGTTTCCTGGATTCATTTCTGAGTTGCTTAGTTCTCTCCAGGTCATATGTGGGAAAACATAAATCTAACTCTGAGCTCTGAATCCCACTGTGTGCCTAGGAAGAGAAGTTAAAGTGGAAATCTATAAAATCCTTATTTTTGATCCAGCTCATTCTTTCTCTTTCTGTAGCTCAACACACTCTAAATTATTCCCTGCAACAGCCTCAACAGAAGATAATCATTGTCAATGCTGGCTGAGTCATGTAAACACTTATTGCAATCATGTGAGAATATGTGGATGATTAGGCAATCCAGACAGAAGATGCTTCTATTCCTGGTTAGTCAGGTCTTCTTAAAATTGGATAATGCAGTGGAAGTCCACAATAGAAAACTCTAAATGTTTGAATTATGAAGGATTATGTAAATTTTTAAAAATAACCTATTCAGTGTGTTGTTTTGTCAGGGTTTTTTTCTTAGGAAGGACTGTTTTAAGCTCCTGAATCCAAAAGAAGGTAAAAAGGCTGCTTGCAGTCTGGAATTCCACATCTCGCTTTCCTACAGGTAAAAGGATTAAATACACTTATTTTCTGCCTTTAAAGGAATAATTTATGTAGCTTTCCAGTCTTTTATGGAGAGTACAGTAGGTTGGAACTATTGTAAATATTAAACCTAGACTCAGTCTTTGAAACAGGGGGTCAGAACCCAAACTGAAAACAGCTGTACTACTAAACGACACAAGTCTTAAGAAATAGGATGAGATCCTAAGGATCACAATGGTCTCTTCAGTTGATTGCACCCAAGATGAGGTAAAGGGAATAATACTGATACATAAAAGAAGCAAATGATGAAATTTGCTTGCTAAGGGCAATTCTGTAGATAAATGTCTTGGGGAAAAAAATCAGAACACAATAGGTTTATTTTATTTGTTGCTTTTGTTTATTTATGTATGTGAGAGAACAAAACAATAGATGTCTGTGGAACTGGGACAAAAGCATGTAGTGGTCCACAGTGCTAAAAGGTCAACTACAGTCTTAGAAAGAAAGGAGACATGAACAAGAAAAATGTTGTTAGCTAGAAGAAGGAAAGCAATTTCTGTACTATCACTACAATTGTGCTGAAATTAAAATCAGCTGAGATACAGTTGTGAGCAATGATTAGAGAGACGAGAACAGCTATTGGTTGGTGATTGGAGAGGAGACAAGTGTGAGGCAGGAGTGATGAAAGGAAATGCTTTGATTGGTAACTGGAGAAATGAGATGCTGGTTTTTTTTTACAAGCCTCTGATGAGAAAATAAAAGTTGGATATTGGGTAACAGAGTTTTTCCCAAAGACTTCGTATGAAGAGAGCTAAGAAAAGGTAGGATAGCTGGGCCAAATGACAGCAGTTAGAAGCAGATTGGGAGGGTAGATTTTTTTTGAGATCACTAGGTAAAAGTTGTGAAAGGCTGTAGAAGTAAATAAATAAAGGAACTGTATTGATGAAATGAAGAAAGTACTACTCTTAAGGAAACCGCTATAGGTAGCAATGACATTATTGATACTTCAGACAGAAGTATATTAACAGGATAAAACTGCTTTGTTAACTCAAAAGAAACTCTGGAAAGAAAAGGGTAGCCATTTGAGTTGAGGTAACAGTTAATGTTACGGGATATTTAACAAGGACTTTAACTGGCCTCTAAAGATAATTGAGAGTTCTATTTTGTATTCCAGCAGGATGCTTGGTAGAGCATCACAGATACGTCTGTACTGTACAGGGAGCAGAGACAATGTCAGCAACAACTTTCATGTATTTTCTGTAGTATCAATGTCAGTTCTACATTTTTTAACAGTATTTACTCATACTGTCGATCTGTCATTGCTCATCAGTAATACATATTTGCTAAACTAAAAAAAAAGTAATAAATTAAATGTCCATTTCAGTATTTGTTCCAAATTTCACCATGAATACGTAGAACCATAGAATGGTTTGGGTTGGAAGGGACCTTTAAAGGTCGTCTAGTCCACCCTCTCCACCACAGGCAGAGACATCTTCAACTAGATCAGGTTGCTCAAAGCCCTGTCCAACCTGACCTTGAACACTTCCAGTGATGGGACACACACAAAATCCCTAAACAGCATGCAGCTGTGTCTCATCACCCTCAATGTAAAAAATTTCTTCCTTATGTCTAGTCTGAATCTACCCTCTTTTAGTTTAAAACCATTTACCCCTTGTCCTATCTCATCAGGGTCTATTAATACGTCTCTCTCCATCTTTCTTATAAACGCCCTTTACTTATTGAAAGGCTGCAATAAAGTGTCCCTGGAGCTTTCTTCTCCAGGCTGAAGAACCCCAACTCTCTCAGCCTTTCTTCGTGAGAGAGGTGTTCCAGCCCTCTGATCTTTTTTGCGTCCCTCTTATGAACCTGCTCTAACAGGTCCATGGCTTTCTTGTGCTGGGGATCCCAGAGCTGGATGCAGTACTCCAGCTGGGGTCTCATCAGAGTGGAGTAGAGAGGGAGAATTACTTCCCTCAACCTGCTGGCCATGCTTCTTTTGATGTAGCCCAGGATATGGCTGGCTTTTTAGGCTGCAAATGCACATTGCCAGCTCAAGACCAGTTTTTCATCCCCCAGTATCCCCAAGTCCTTCTCTGAAGGGCTGCTTTCAATCTTTTCATCCCCCAGTTTGTGCTGGTACTGGTTATCACCACGACCCAGGTGCAGGACGTTGTGCTTAGCCTTGTTGAACTTCATGAAGTTTGCGTGGGCCCACTCCTCAAACCTGTCAAGGTCCCTCTGGATGACAGCCCTGCACCTAAAAAACTCACATCTATATGTAAACCTTTTAATAGTATGTTTTTATCAAGAAATAACCTCATCTGTTTAAAATCTATTTGAGAGGTGAAATAAAATACTTAATGTCCTTACAGAAAAAAAGAAGAAACCTATCTAGATGTTCCTCACTGCTAAATCTGTGTCCTCATTTGGACTTAAGAGACAGAATGTAAGCTTTACTAGTAGCACTGTCTATACCAAAAAAAAACCCCAAAAAAACGATGAGTCTTTTAATCCAGCAACTTCTGCGAAATATTTAATAGGATGGCAAAAATTCGTCATAATTAGAACAGATGAAAACAAAGAAAACTGTTTAAATCTGACTTATTGGCAGAACAAGTGATTTAGGATGGAAAATGTTAAAAGATAAAGGGAAATGAAACACAAAGCACATGGTGCTTTGTACGTTTCAGGTAGATGAATTTCATTGTCAACTCAACCCAAAAATAAAAGAAGTTTCATCTACCTGAAACACAGTGGAACACAGTGTTTCTTTTTCCTTTATTGTCTCACCTTGCAGATTAGTGGTTCACCACAGTCTAGCTCCCTTCAAGCACTGGGTGATTCAGTCAGAACTCTCCAGAATGCATTTTGGGAATTGTAGTCCAGATGCTAAGTACACACCATGGAGTAATTGAAATCCTATTGACAACAAAGTACTGTTCCTATGACCTTACACACAAATAATATAATATGAATACAATTTGAGATTAAATCTTTCATTTTCCCATGAAAAAAAAATTATCAAACCACAATTTTTTCTGCCAAGTTTTGTTTCCTTTAGTTTTTTGAGAAAAATTCCTTGATCTAGGTATGACTTACAAGAGACATGATATTTATGATATTTTGGGGATAATTTCCATGGTAATAAGACAGTGATGGAACATTAGGTTAGGCATATGCACTCCACTTAGTCCAATGTCCTAACTCACAATACAAAAGGCTAACTAACGTAAGAAACTTTTCATACTCCACCTAGACAGCCTTTTTGGCCAAAACATGATATTATCTCTTAATTTTACAATTTGTCTTCTATTTTGATTTGACATATTGGGATTATGTTAGATTTCATAAAAGGAAGGAAATTGCAGTCATTAGTAACTCGAATGCTTTGCAAATGTATAAAAGGGTACAAATGCCACCATATATGCTGGTTTCAATATTTCCTACCTATAAAAACTGACTTATCCAGATGGTCACCAATCCTGAAATAATAATTCTAAGTAGACTTGCATAAGAATGGAAAAAAGCCAATGTAAATATTTTTTATTCCCAGTCACAATTTTTTTCTCAGTTGTTGTAATGTGCCATTCAGACTGAGGTCAGATATCCTAGGGAATTACTGCAGCATGATAACAGGTTACATCAGCTAATTTCTATCTTGATTCGTAACTCATCGTGTTGTGGGTTTTATAAGGGTAACCCTAAAGAACTCTGGTGAAATGGAGGCTGGTGACATAGGATAATTTTGTTCTTTCTTCTACTGTATGATATATTCCAGAGGTAACCAATGGGATTTATTCATGTGGAGTGTGAGTCGATCTGTAGAGAGAGAGTCCTCTGTCATCTTTGATAGGTTATGTGTTCCAAATTGAATATCAAAAAGCTTGTTGACATCATTGATCAGTGAAAAAGGTATCGTTTCTCCTCTCTTTGAATCCTTAATTTCTTCTGGATAATAAAAGAGAAGCACTCCTAACATCCTTCCCTACAAATTCTGTCTTTAAATTCATAAATCTATGTAGACTAAGCAAAGTGGATTTTGCTACATCAGGAAAAAGGTGAATTATTTGGCCTTGAAACGTTGCTTGGGTCTTGTCTTTTTTTTTTTTTTTAATGTTTTTTTTTTCTTTCTTTCTTGTTTGCCTGCAGAGAGAATAGTGTCACTTTGTGAAGACACTACAAAAGAAATAATTCCAGGAGGCATCTTGTCATCTACAAGTAGAAGGATTCACAACTATTTTAACTGCAGGTCAGAGTGTCTTTTCTGAAACCCTGAATACATTAAATACAACAGTACCTCTCCACAAATTACCTACCAGAATACTACATGCACGTCTTCAACATCAGCAGCAGGTAGTCTGAAAACTTTCCTGCTTTTAAAATAATTTCCCAGCTATTCAGTTTAAAAGGAAAGTGACATATATGGCAACACTTATTATTGCATTAGGGCAATTTTCCTTGAAGACAATGGACGTTACACCCACCTACACCAAAGCTGAATTTGACCCATAGTCTTTAGCAAAATTTTTTTTTACAATATTCTTGTCAGCAAGCAGAGAACCTCAAATCATTATTCTTAGATTTCTCCATTTGCTTTTTTAAAGTACCAGGTGCAGCATAATTGAAATTTACTGATTTCAGCATATGCATTCACTTTTTTCTGTTTTTCAGCATGACTTTCCATATCTTCTTTTGGCCACATTTTTTTAAAATTAAGCATCTTTTTCACCTGCTGAAGAGGTTTTGAAGTGGGCAGCAAAGGGAAATACTTTATTTAGTAACGAAATCGTCTCCTGGCAGTTCTTATTAACTCAAGTCTGTAGGCAAGGCTATAGGACTTGAAAAGGACTGTTAAGCAATCAAAGATTTCCTGGGCTAGCCATTCTTTTTGTGGAGCTATAGAACAAATCAATGTCTCCCAAATATGGATCAACACTGCCTCCACTTTGACAATGGTTTTTGTTATCTCTTCTTGTTGTTATTCGTGTGAAGCTCAAAAGACACAAACCCAGAAGTTTTATTAGCTTCCACTTCCCAATGCTGCATGGGATCTGCTCTGTGTTTTCACTACAGTGTCTGGAATCATGACATTTGTGAGCCACTCTGCTTTAGAAAGGGAAAACATAAGCACTTGCTTTGGAAGCTTCCCTCTACCCAATCTGAAGAGCGGGGTAGACAGAAATTCTTAGCTTTCCTCTAGAGAACAAGCGAACAGCCCCCATTCCCGTGGTTCTAGTAATGACAGACAAGTTGACAGTGTCATACTCGTTTTTATCATGCCCAGGCTTTACTGTTTTAATTCCCTCTACTGAAAATGACCAGAAAAGCATTTTTGACACTTGCATCCATTCCAAAGCAGCTGTTTTGTTCACTGGGGTAAGAATTTACAGGCATAATTCAGGTGCCTTGTGCTCTTTGCCCTACTTATCATCCTCAGCAGAAAAAACAGAAACAAGGAAGACTTACAAAAATAAGATGAAGACTTACAGTATATAGATAATAAGGGTGAGTTACTGCCAGAACTTTTCACTTTCACAACAGAATTGAAGTGTATATTTGTCAGTTACAGAATCACAGAATCACAGAATGGAAGGGGTTGGAAGGGACCTCTGTGGGTCATCTAGTCCAACCACCCTGCCAAAGCAGGGTTACCTACAGCAGGCTGCACAAGACCATGTGCGGGTGGGTTTTGGATATGTCCTGAGAAGGAGACTCCACTACCCCTCTGGGCAATCTGTTCCAGTGCTCTGCCACCGTCAAAGTCAAGAATTTCTTCCTCATGTTCAGATGGAACTTCCTATGCTTCAGTTTGTGCTCATTGCCCCTTGTCCTGTCACTGGGCACCACTGAAAAGATTTTGGCCCCGTCCTCCTGACATCCACCCTTAAGATATTTACAAGCATTTCTAGGATTGCCTCGCAGCCTTCTCGTCTTCAGGCTAAACAAGCCCAGATCCCTCAGCCTTTCCTCGTAGGAGAGATGCTCCAGTCCCCTCATCATCTTCGTAGCCCTCCTCTGGACTCTCTCCAGCAGCTCCTCTTCATTCTTGAACTGGCGAGCCCAGAACTGGACACTGTACTCCAGTACAGTGATGAGATAGGGCCTCACTAGGGCAGAGTAGAGGGGAAGGAGACCCTCCTTTGGCCTGCTTACCATGCTCTTCTTAATACATCCCAGGATCCCACTGGGCTTCTTGGCAACCAGGGCACACTGCTGGCTCATGGTTAATTTGTCTTTCATCAGCACTAGCAGGTCTCTCTCCACAAAGCTGCTTCCCAACAGGTCAGCCCCGAGCCTGTACTGGTGCATGGGTTTGTTCCTTCTCAAGTGCAGGACCCTGCACTTGCCCTTGTTGAACTTCATCAGGTTCCTCTGCACCCAACTCTCCAGCCTGTCCAGGTATTGCTGAATGGCAGCACAGCTTTCCGGTGTATCCACTACCCCTCCCAGTTTTGTGTCATCAGCAAACTTGCTGAGGGTACATTCTAACTCTTCATCCAGGTTGTTGATGAAGAAGGTGAACAAGACTGGGCCCAGTACTGACCCCTGAGGGACACCACTAGTTACCGGCCTCCAACTAGACTCCGCGCCGCTGATGACAACCCTCTGAGTTCTGCCATTCAGCCAGTTCTCAGTCCACCTCACTGACCACTCATCCAGCCCACACTTCCTGAGCTTACCTAGGAGGATGTTATGGGAGACAGTTCTCAGAGTGATTAAAACATGAGTAAGAGAACAGTGAATCCGGACCTCTCCCACTTTTGGTATTAGAGCAGAAAAGTAGTCACATAATTTCCTCACAAAGGAGTTTTCAGACTGTTCCAGTCTCTGATGTTTGTTCCCTGTTCTGTAAGCCACTGTTCTCCCAAGTCAGGCTAGGAGTTGGGCCAAGTCATAGAAGTTACCTTAGTGGAAAAATAGTCCTTCAAAAATATGTCCTGGGTTCGGCCAGGACAGGATTAATTTTCACTGGAATCCAGGAAGGGGCACAGCCGGGCGGACTGACCCCATCTGGCCAAACAGAACAGGGTATTCCATACCATGTGCCGTCATGCTGGGTTCCGGTGGGGGGGAGCTGGGCGGCAAGAAGTCACTCGGGGCTCGGGAGCGCACAGTGGCGGCGGGCGGTGAGAGTTGCTCTCTGCGTTTCTGCTGTTTTGTTTTGTGTATTGTCCTTATCAGTATCGTTGCTGTTACTGTTCCCTTTGTTTGCTGTTCTGTTAAACTGCCCTTATCCCGACCCACCAGTTTTTTGCCTGTTTCTTTCCATTCTCCTCC
>Ga0065711_1038282_pt1 | contig 18951 bp, 21 predicted proteins | sample Hoacrofraction12_FD_59098 | JGI IMG/M metagenome (GOLD analysis project Ga0065711, IMG submission 59098) | Hoatzin crop microbial communities from Cojedes, Venezuela - Epithelial fraction 12 v2 (version 2) | ecosystem: Host-associated > Birds > Digestive system > Esophagus > Crop | place... | reverse complement strand
CTGTGCAGCCTGCTGTAGGTGACCCTGCTTTGGCAGGGGGTTGGACTAGGTGACTCACAGAGGTCCCTTCCAACCCCTACCATTCTGTGATTCTGTGATTCTGTGGCAGCACAGGCACCTCCTGGCCGACGGGTGCTCTCTGGATTGAAGTGCCCGATGCCAAGGCACTCTTCTCGGAGGCCCTGATGCTCCCTGTAGGGGCTCACGGATAGTCGAAGCCCCCTTCACTGGGATTTACAGCATGGCCCGGTGCAGCTTCTGCACACAGCGCTGCTTGCGAGGGAGAGCCTGGCCCCAGCTGGGGGGAAAGGCTGCAACGAATGCACAAGTTTCCCCTCTCGCTCCTTCCCCTCCCTCCATGCTTTTATGGGATCACCGAGGAAGCCAAAAGCGGCCGGCCGTGCAGTGAGGATAGCCTGGGTGATTTCTGGGTAGCGCTGCCGCGGCCGAGTCTCCGGTCCCACGCCGACATCCCTCGCGCTGCCGGGTCTCGGAGGGACTGCTGCGTTAGGGAAGCCGCAATGAAGCACTGCGTGATAAGAGCAGATAAGAGAGTTCCTGCTGTGATTATGGCATGACCAAACATGTTTCCTGATCCCGTACCTACGCCTGCCGCTCCCTGAGACAATACTGTTATCCCTGGCGGGAACATGCAGGCAAGCAGCAGCAAACCAAAGCCACAATCCCTGCTGCCCTGGGGTAAATAAACGTCACTGTGTACCCTCACCCCCTGCAAGGGGCTGGCTTAGGGACTCAGGGCAGGGATGTTTCCCAAGGAAATGTCCTGGCAGGGCAGAGCAGCCTCACTGCATCGGGCTTGGAAGGGAAGGGGAGAGGGGAGTTCAAAAGTACGGTGAAAAGAATACAGGATGTGAACCAATGCTGAAAATATGACAAAAAGCAACTAAGAGTGCAGAGAAACAGTCTCTCTTTGCCTAGCTGCAGTTTGCAATTGGATGCTGCAGGGTAGCAGAGGAGCACAGCAATGGAAATGCTCTTCACCCCACCAGCTCTCCCCAGCTCTACCGTGGATGCTGCGACTGCTCCAGCATGGTGGTCCAGTGCACCTCAAGCTAGGCCCAAAGCATGTCCTCACCACCTTGTCCAGCAGAAATGTACATGGAGGAGCTCTTTGCAGATTTGCGTGAGTGGGCTTGGCTGCAAGCGAAGAGCCTGGCTGGCAGACTGGCTCAAGCCTTGCTGGTGAAGTCCCTGCTGTCTCAGGCCCTGCCAAGCAAGCCTGAGGGACTCTCAGCAACATTTTCTTGTGGGACTGTTCATTCTCATGGACACTGAGCTGGACATGTCCTTGTGCTCCGTGTTAGGCAACTTGTTGCCACACTGGAATTGGCATTTTAGGGTAGACCACGTGCTGACCCATGAGGGAAGACTTTGCTGAACTGGGACCTCACTCACAGGGTTTTGCCTGCCTGGTTTCCCTTGCCATTGAGGGATTATCACTTTCCTTTTAAGTGAGCTAAGGGCTTTCTGGCGTTTTATAGTTTACTTAGATGCTGTCCCAGCAGCAGACCAAAGTGGAGAGCTCCAGACCCACTCAGCACCATGCCTCTCCAGTCTCTTCTATATAGTTGCCTGAAGGAAATACACCTGATTTTAGAAGCAGGCATATTGCACCACTATTCTATATTCAAGTCATGCTGTAAGCATATGGACACCATGTGATTCTTACCCTGTTTACATGGCAGTGAAGTCATTGGGGCTACATCAGTGGTAAACAAGTGCAAATGCAAGCCAAGCAAGGCCCATACCTGTGTGACTTGGTGTACAGCTGAAAGCGGTTTCTGAACCTCTTTGTTTGGCAAGCTCAGTGCATCTCTGCGCATTTAATTTTAGTGCCCAACCTGCAGTCTGGACAAACAGCACAGCATCATGCCAGGGTGTGCATTCAGCATGTACAGTCAGTACAAAGGAGCAAATAACGGCCCGTTCAACCATGGTATTTAGCAAAGCCCACAAGAAAGAGCTTTCCAGCTATCTCAGAGGGCTCATTTACATTGAGAGAGACAGTTTGCTTCTCTGAACACTTCCCAGCCTGCCTGAACAGTGCCACCCCAACGGCTCTCAAGAAACATTTTAATAGGTACTACTGGATAAATCACTGTAGCTGTAAATCAGAAAGGTCACCAGAAAAATTACTCTGAAGTTCTTTTTTTCCCCCATTAAGAGTTAATTTGCATAAATACAGAGGGATGACCAGGAGGTTTTGCTGTTCTTCAAGCCAGTTTCTGCAAAGGACCCACGAGGCAGAGATGATCTCTCTCCCTTACCAGCAGAGAAAGTGCTCTGGTAAGTACCTCTGTAGCTGTCCTGAGGTGCAATGGTTGGACACAGGCTTTGTCAGGAATCTCCGTGGGGTGCTCGGTCCTGTGAAGACCTGCTGAGTGAGCTGCCTCCTTTCATCCTGAAAGTAGAGTCAATGGTTGTGGTAGACCATCTCCTGGTGCTTTGCCTCTTGGGAACTGCGTTTTGGCAACAAGCTGGGAGCTCAGAAGAAAAGAAAATCCTGTGTGCCCTTTGGCCCACTCAGACCCAGGAGATGGGAAGGTGTGTGGAAATAAAACTTATTAATGATATACTCAGATGGTGGTAGTGATTTCTACTTCACTAAGGAACCAAGTCCTGATCTCTGCCACTGCTCAGCAGATAGGCAACTCTAGTGTCAGAAGAATAGCAATGATAATTTATCATGATTAAAGGTGCAATAGGTCTCTCTGATGTAATTAGGTGTTCTCTAAAAGGAAGAGACTACAGCTAAGCCTTGCAGGCACGTTTACTTGACCACAGAGGGCCCTCATCAGAACATCCAGTACTAATATATTATCACTAATGATGACAACCATTTCTTCTCCACATGAATTACAGTTTCACATACTTAGCTGAAGAGTCCAATTTTCACAAGGAAAATTTTTCGCTCATACAGGACAAGAAATATTAGTAGTACCTACAGGTTGTTCTTTCCTACTTTTTAAAAAATTATTGTTCTTTTATCCACTTCTAATTTGTTTCAAATTATTTCCAACATTATTAGGTTGGTATGAATGATCATGCACCACTTTTCTCTTACACCAGCCCCCATGCGTCTTCAGATGCTCCACATTTTTACAGTTAGCCTGAAGGCAATATTCAATCACTTAAACCAGCCATCAAAAGAGGGTTTGCCAATATTTATTTTACCGCCAAACACTGCTTCAGTCTGGCATTTTAACATCTGAGCTGTGTGTTCCTCTTGCCTCAAGTTCACCTTTGCAAATGGTCCTTCTCTAACAAGCGTATTTTAAGGACCATTGCTCCTCATGTCCTATGTTATGTCCTATGTCCTACACTTAACATAACAAATTGCTCTGTAAAGATCATAGAAGGCTGAAGCAGCTTGGGAGGAAGACTGCTTATCTCAATGCAATCCAGCCGTCTGGAGGTGGCTATTACCCATGTGTAGAAGCGACACCACAACAGAGCATCCAAAAGCAGTGCACCTTAGGAGGCTCTGTAAAGCAAAGGTAACAGCATCGGCTCCTCTCACAACTGGAAGTGAAATGTGTTAAGAGGCTCTAGTGTGAAGGGAGCCACAGCAGTATTTTGGCTAGACTCCAGAACAGGTGAAAGGACCCAAGAAGGAAGCATTAGAAAAGCCTGAGACTGTCTCGAGGGGAAAGTCACAGCAATCTCAACAGCCTCTGAGAGGCAACACGCCACTCAGACATCCTGAGGTGCTGTGACGGATGGGGACGTATTGCTTTATCTGGGCTGAAACCACTTCCCCAGCTCCGGGGAACCCCAGACCTCAATGAATCATATCCTGAAGCACACAGACCAGAGCTCAGTGGTGTCTGCTGCCATGTCCCTCTGGCTGTCTGTCTGGAGTGCTCCTGCAGGAAGACAGAGGGCTGGTACTGCCTAGGGAAAGCTCAGCTATACCCAACCCGACAGCCAGCACCTAGTCCGATATCACTGTCCCTGCTAGGGAAACCCATTCTGAGCGAGACTTGTCTGCCTGTATCTTCAAGGCAGTCTCCAGGCATAGCAGACGTGCTTTGGGACACTGTTCCATCACTGATCTATCTGCTGAGGGATGAAGACCTGAGTCTCTCTCCCTGTGCCAGATTTCTCTTCTGCTGTGATGCAGAGCCTCCATCTTAGGTTTACTCTCAGAAGTAAACCGGCTCTCAGGTTTACTGGCTGTTTGTGGATGCTAATTTTGGGCCTCTTCTAGCAAACCTCTTTTATTTCTATCTTCACCACCATCACCAAATCGTTTCTTGGCCAAAAAGCTGCTTAATTCCAAGAAAAAGGAAGTAAGTGTACCAGCAGACTGGGGAAGCACTTCTCTTTCTTTGAAATATCCCTGCTAATAACAGCTTTCCAGGCCCCAAGGTGCACACCAGAGAGACCAGGAGGTGCGGGCAGCAGTGGGGACAGAGACCTTGCTCTGCTGCTTGTGTAAGATACGGGCTTCTGCCCAGAGTGCCCAGAAATGAGCCAGCCATTTTGGGACAGCCTTTCCCCATGGGGCAGGAGGAGGCTGCGTTCAGTTGCTCTGTCTCGTCAGGCTGAGGGACCGTGCCTCGGGACCGCATCCGTGTGTTTGCTGCTCAACCAAAGAGCGAGTTGCTGCCTAGACTGAGGCCAGGGGCTGCGTCTTCCAGGTTCAGGTGTCTGTCCTGCGGAAGAACTGGAGGGGAGCCAGCCCCGGACCAGTGGCTTGTTTTACCCCAGACCCTATTTTGATGAACTGCAAAGAGCTCAGACTCGTCTCTGAGAGCTGACTGAGGTTTCTGAGCCCTGCAACATCCCTGGCCACGGCTCCAGTCCTGACACCAACTTCTGCACTCTGTTATACCTCTCTGCTCTGATGATTTTTCTGCACCCTGCTGAGTACCTGCCTTTCTAACACTTTTGTGGTGAATAACCCCCCACAGTCACTTCCTACTGTCATTCACAGTCCCTTTACTCCACTGAAGCCTGAGACAGCTTGTCACTGATTTCAGCCGGGCGGCCGGATCTGACCCTCAGAAATCAGGGCATTGCAATCAGTAAGTTTCGTTGCCTATAAAATAGAGCTGAATGCCACCCACATTTTTCTTGGAGTCCTCACTTGGCTCGAAGGTCCTGCTCCAACCCACTAGGGAGCCTGTCCTGCAGAGCGGTCCCCTCCTTCCCGCCTGGACAGGACGCGGCGCGCTGGAATCTCATTCATGCATCTGCTGTTGCACCGCTGCTGCCAATCCAGCCCAGGCTTTAGGAGAGGAGAACATGATCGCTTCGCAAGGCACTGGTGGAGTCACCGCACAAGCGGAGAAGACCATCTAATCCTCACATTCCTGCAAGAAAGCAAGCCCCCAGTGAGCTAAACATAAATGGCCAACGGTGTGTGTTATTTTTAAGTCCAAAAGCCTTAAGGCAAGGTTTAAAGGCGAGTCTAATGGCATTTTTTTCATGAGCTGTCTTAAGTCCCCTTGTCTCTTGCCTGGATTGCGTCAGCCAGCAGTGACATATTTTGGTGCAGGAGCTGTCTCTGTCCCTGTTCTCATGGCGCTTTAAGCCTCCATGCACGACTGGACTGGGCAAACTGAGACACGGAGCAAATGCTGGCTTCCATCTACACTTCTTGTCACCCGGGACTGACAGAGACCACAAAGTGGCCTCATGAAGGGATAAAGTCAAACGATACACCTGCCTGATGTTTCGGCTTGCACCATGCCTCTCCTCGCCGGAGCCAAGGGAGCCTCGCCGTGCCCCAGCTGCCTGTCACCGGCGAGCAGCCCTGGTCCGCCCCGCACCACCTCCTCCCTGCCGCCCCGAGCGGGAGCTGCGGCTGCGGGAGCCCGGTCCCCATCCTCCTTCTTCTCCCTGCTCTCTGGCCACGGGGAGCTGGGCTGCACCAGCCCTCCCGAGTACCCGGGAGCATCGCGACACCCGCTCCCACGTGCTCTGCTCCCATGGCTGCCGGAGCACCGTGCGTGTCCGGTTGAGACAAAAATCGATGACTCCACACCACGGATGTGTCCAACTGCAATAGCGAGCTGCTTTGTCGCTGCGTGGGGCAGTGTGAGGAGATGAACTGAGGGCTGCGAGGTGAAATGAGGGCGGGAAAGCCGAAGGAGGAGCACAGCGTGTGCCCTGCGAGGAGCCCTGGCTCGGCAGCCCCCGGCTCAGCACCGGCCGAGGGCACGCACCCAGCACAGCCAGGCGCAGCAACCGGCTCTCAGTGCCACAGCTGAGCATCCCGGCTATACCCTGATGTTGCATGGCACGAAGTAACAGGTTCCTGTTTAACACTTTCTCCATTAGGAGCAACTGTAGAGGCAGTTGAATGGTCCCCAAAACTGGACAACGTCTGCCACACAGATATTTTTCTACTCCAGCAATCTTTTCTGACACCACCGCCGTTTTTGTGGGACTGCTCCAGCCAGCTCTGCCATAACTGCAAAATATAACCAGCTTCGACTTTTGCAATGCTTTACACTCTAAAATTAAGGTGAACATTTTTGTTACAGTACAGACGGCTCTTGCTGAAACAAGCAACTGTTTGATCTGGCGTGAAACCTGGAAAGTAGGTAGGCTTTTTTCTTGGAAGGAAAGCTGACTCCTAGGGACAAAGAGGCTCAGGTCTTTCCCAATATAGAAAGGACCGAGGCCAGACTTGGAAACCATCATACCACAATGCTGATGAATGCGAGAGGTGATGGGAGGCAGCCGTACGGGCCCCAGGGCTGAAGGCTGAGCGTGGATTTCAGGATGGCCTCACCTGCGTACGCACCAGCATGGGCTGACACTTGATCCTGAAACCCTGAGATCGATGGCCTGCGCGCCCTGCTGCTCCTGTCCATGCTTCTCAGTGTAAAGCAGATACAGAGACATACCACCACTGCTGCTTTACTTTCTGAATATTCAATTGAGCTGTGTTTTTATTGTTCTTTTTTAGCTTTGGCAGTGACACCTTCTCGGTTGCTCCTCTTTTCAGTGACCGCATGTGCATTTTTGCTCCTCCCAGTCCAAGTTTTTCTGTCCCATCTTCTATCTCCTGGAGACCCTGCCCCTCACAGACATCACAGATAAGTGATATCATACATATATATCCCTCTACCCACCAGACCAGCTTCCAAAATTCCCTTTCCTCCTCTGGTGTACCAGGCCAGCACCTGTGGGGCATCTGGAACAAACGGGACTAGTCTGAAGGCACAGTCACCTGCACGAACAGGGGAAGGGACTGATAGTATGGGCCAGTCCCTGCATCTGTAGAAGTGGGTGTCTAGCAGCAGCAGTGGCTTGGGGGCAGCAGTGCAGAAGCATGTAACCAGGTCAAGGGAGCCTGGGCAGACCCCAATGCCCGGACATCTTCTTCAGACTCTCACGGAACAGAGGGCTTGTGACTTTGTGCAAAGGAAGGAGAGGAAACACCAGCATCAGTCTGGGGGTGGAGGCAAGGGGACCTTGTTTCTGAATTTTTTAATTAATGAGGTCATGACAGTGAAAACACAATCAGTTTGAAGAAGCCAAACAGATCTTATTAGCAATACGATTGTGAATGACCTGCCTTCGCGGGCAGAGGAAAGGGTTTCAACAGTTTCATTATAATAATGAGTTCTATCATCTCTCCCTCCCCCTAGCCCTCCCCAAACGTCCTCCCTCTCCCATACTGGCGACTGTGCTGGGATATGCCCCCGATAATCTTCAGCTATCCTGGGGGCCTAGGAGGCAGGAGGGCCATGGAAAGAATCCCAGCGTTTCCATCTGTCGAATTCCCGAGTGGCAGAAACCTGACCCCCGCACAGAGCGAGTACGCGCTGCATTATTACTGCTGTGGCAGAGCAAGCAGCCTGTGCTCCTTGTCATGCATTATTAAGCAAGCTCAGACAGAGGGAAAGACACCAGCGAGAGGGTGAGTGAATCTGAAAAGTGGAAAAGTCAAATCTATCCCTGTAATAAAAAAAAATTAAAAAATAAATTTAGCCCGAGCAGCCTCAGTAGCCGATGAGGCGGCAGCTTTCATGGGCAGAGCTGACCAGACCTGAGACAGAGACATGACAGCCATGCTGATGGCTTGCTGCACTGGTGTGTGGTTTTTTCCATTATTGTAGCAACTTCTTAGAAAGGGAAGGAGCCTGTGTGAAAAATGAGGCAGTAAATGTTAAAGCCTGCAATGCACTAGTTTCTGTTCTAACTAGCTCAGGGCTGAGGGAGTGGGAATACTTTGCCACGGCGTGAGCTTTCCCAGACCCAAACCCCACAGAAGTGGTGCAATCCCACCCAGTAATCTATGGCCTGCGAGCCTGGCCAAGTACTCCTGGGGTGGCATTGCTGGGGCTGAGGCTGGGGGACACCACAGCTGGTGCAAATCAGCTCAGCTTTGGGTCTCCAGACAGCGTGTCCCCTTTGCTGCTGATGCACATTTGGGAGCGGTGGCAGGACCCCCTGCCCCATGCAGGACCTTGCCAGGGGCACAGCACTCCCAAGCCATCAGCTGAGGCCACCCCAGGACCCACGTTTAGCTGTGCAGGAGCATCCATGCAGCCATGCTCCTGCACCATGAAACTGCGTGGTGTGAAATACAGGGGAAGAGCATGGGTGCAGGGTTTGTGCTCTGGGACTCCATCACTCATAGAGATGGATCGGATTTGATGTGGGGGGGCGGGTGAAGGGGGACCCCAGAAGTCACCTGCCTCTGCCCAGCTGATCACCATCACAGCAACAGCAGAAGGGTTTCAACCAGCAAACAACACTGAGCTTACCTGTGGGGAAAGGCCACCCACCAGTGGAGGTCCTGGACTAGAGATGTAAACCTGACCAGATATGCAATCTCTCCCCAGTCTTTTCCCGAGCCTGTTTAGAGATGCTTTTATGGATGCTTTTGCCAGTTTTCCAGCCTGATGGCAACTATTCCTTATATGGACAAACAAGAGCATAGAGGAACTTAGTGTGTTTTTAGTTGTTTTTAATGAAATTTAGTAACTTCGGTAAGGAAGCAGAATCAGCCCAAATAATTCTTCGTGAACCCAGAGCCTGTAACTTGAAAGCTTGTCTCAAGCAGAGCAAAAATGGCCACTCCTGTTATTTGCAGTAGAGGCAAAATTGCAAAGGGCCAAGTATTGCAAAACCCTAGGCTCTGAAGAAGGTGATTTATAGTTACCTGCAAAGACGTGACTAAGGAGCTCAGGAATCCCAAGCTGAACAACAGTCCATTGATAAGCCCCAAGACACTGTGGGCCAAACTCTTGGCTACCCCCCAGCTCACCCCTGGCAGTGTCCTGGGCTTGCCCGAAAGGAGAATTTGTGCAGGTGAGAGCACAGGAGGGCACTGCTGAGGGCCAGGGGCTCCAAGCCCCGCGGCTGGTTTGCTTTTGTCAGCAGGGGATGGACCAAATCCATTGCTGGAGGCAAGCGGCTTCATCACTGTCGAAGGACTGAGGGTCAAACTTCTGTTAATAAGGGTGTTTTTTTCCGGGATGTTTTCTTTCCATTTGTGCTCCTTGAAATGCAGAGGCACACAAATAGAAAAGGACAAATCAATAAGCATTTACGAGCCTTGAAAAAGATTTCTTCTTGCTCAGGTAAAATCTGAGTTGTGTTCTTTACGTGGCTGGGATGATTCATCATGCTGCCCTCTCCCCCACAGGCAAGCAGAAATAAACAGGAATACTTTCCAAATTCAGGACTCACACCCTCCCTCCCTCTTTTCCCCAGTATTAGTATAATTTTCTCCAGACAGCTCAGATTGTTCCCTCTGAGTACGTGTAAACTCCTGATCATGCTTGGTTTGCTGCAGCATAGCCTGGCATACAGGCGAGCGGTCTTCCTGGCCGTCCCCGAATGGCAGCTCGTTTCCCCGTGTGCCAAAAATGCTCCTCCGGTCCCCCGAGCTCTGCTTTTGCTGCCACTGGAGTCAGAGGCAAAGCTTCCCCTGGCTCCAGCGGGAGCAGGAGCACGTTTCGCCCAGCGAATCCACACGTTATCGCCGTATGCTGCTTTCTCTCCTCGTTCTGTTTTCCTTTCGGCCCTATCTGCTTCATCAGAGAAAAGGAGCTGATCACGGCAGCCACGCGTGCCGTTCGCACAAAGGCGGTAACTCAAGCCCCGGCGCGGGCTGTTTTGGCAGCGTAGCCTAGGCACCGCTTGTTGTTTCAGCTGACCTCTTCGGCGGCGCCTGCCCCGGCTCCTCGCTGGCTCTCATGCCAGCCTTCCCCCCCCCCGTGAGTTTTTTTAAAGCCGTTTTCTTGTGACTTGCTTGTGGATGAAGCGGCTCCTGCCCTGCTTAGCAGGACACCTGAAGGTCCTCCCACCGGACGGTTTGCACCCTGTGTTGTTTTTAAGACTCTGCAGGGCCGAGAGGTGCTGGGCAATGGCAGCAAACTGGTGACAACGCTGAGAGCGGGTGCTGCCAGGGGTTTGCCTGGTGTGGGTGTTGGCTTGGGCAGGAGAGCCACAGGCTGCTCTCCATGCTGCTGGAAGTGAACATGCACCCATCACGCTCAGCGGGACCTGGCTTTCGCTGCCTCCTCCGTCTCACGCTAAGGACAGATATTGCAACCCAAGGGAAATTGTGACTTTCTTTCACATCACCATCCCCTTTGCAGGTGAATCCTCGCATGGAGGGAGGAACCCAAGCCCTTCTGCTCATCCTTTGCAATCGCCTGGGATGGTGCTCTCTGACCCTTCCTTTGCAGAGACTTTATTCCAAATCTTTTGCCACCATCCAAGGTCTACGTAGCACGTCTGGTGGCCCCCGACGGGTTTGGAGAAAGTGCAGGGTGAAATTCCATTTCGATGCACACCTCAGTTCATTTTCTCCCCACTGCGAGAAATTCCAGGATGGAGAACAGTCAGATCAAAGAGAGACAATCCCAGCTGAAACATGCACGATTTGCATATTCCATTAAAAAAAATCAAAGGGGAGGGTGTGTAAAATATTTGCGCCCTGGAGCATATACAATGTATGCCCCAACAAGATGCTCCGTGTAGGGCTTATACTTATTTACTCCGATGCCTAATGACAAAAAAAAATAAAAGAAGAAAGCAAGAAAAAGGCTGTTGTAATTTTCACATCCCAAAGGATTCTGGCTCATCTGATATGCAGAACATCTCCTTGAAAGAAACACACTTACCCCTAAAAATCTCAGGCTGACTTTTGGCAAATTGCTTACTTTTGAAGGTCAAACTAAATACATTCCTTGTGCAGTGGGAGGTCCCCCATTGATAGAAATCTTTATTGCTCTGGTTCTACCATTTCATTTAAAATTTGATAGGCTCCAAGCACAGGGGAGGTGAGGGAAGGATACATGCGCCTTTCTCTGCCAAATTTTAGAATGGCACTGTGAAAAGTCAAAATGGCAAAGCTGAGATTTTTTTAGGCTGAGAAATCATGGGTTGTGAATTTAATTCTGCTCCTGGTCCTGCTGCCAGCCAGCTGGATGACAGTGACAAGGTCATCACTCTGTGCGACTGTTTCTCCATCTATAAAAAAATTACATTGATCGCTTTTTTGAGTATTTTGAGATCAACTGGTGGAAAAAAGAGCTGCCTGAACGGTACACCGTTATAGTTATCATTAGTATTCTTCGGTGAATTATTATATTATTATATATATTATTATATTATATTATTATGTATATTACTCTTATTCTAGCCCATGTTGCACCTCCCTGGTGTCCGAGCACACCCTTCTGCAAAAGGAGGGTGATACTATTTGCATGAGGAGATGTGACCCCGTGTTGCTCATCCTAAGATTGGTGACTGTGTCCTTCTTTCTATCTACTGCTTCCAGCTTCGAAGTCTGCCCTGATTTGCACTGCCTTCCAGCAGAAGACAAAAAAATAAAAGACGGACTGGTCTGTGCTCCCCGTGGAGCAGAGGGTTGCAGGGCTGCTCTGCCAATCCCCAACGCCTTTCTTCCAGCAGCAGGTCCGGCTCACACATCAGCTGGCCCCGAGGGATGCAGCAAAGGCTGCAGGGCAGCACCCAGGGAGGAGAGGTGGATGAAGATGACGGGCCACACCCGGATGGGAAAACACCACCGGCAAGAGCAGAGCACCTCCTCCCTCCCACAGCTGCCCCAGCCCTTCCCCAGGCAGCGGCACAGACCTTGGGTGTCCCCTGAAGAGCTATGGGCTGGAGGAGATACTCTGCTCTTCTTCCCAAAGACGTTTTCTTGTGGGTAGAGCTCTCCTGTGCCAACACCTCATGCTCAGCAGAAAACCCAGCCTGCCGTGTGCCTCATCCCACGATCCCACAGCCGCCGTGCCTCACTCCAGCCATCCCGCCCCTCGAAGGGACCAGGCACGGCGGCCGTGCATGGTAATGCCCGAAGTAAGACGCTGGCCTCCTCCCATTGAGTTTTCCTGGCTGCTGGCACACCACAGCAGCACTGTATTGATTTGCTTAAAGGCTATGGTCGAGTCCCTCATAATTTATTGAAAACCAGCTGGGTGGTTTTTGCTGACTCCCACGCCTTATGCAGCTCACATTAATAGCGATCGGGTGCCAGCAATGAGTCGTTTTTGGGAATACAATCCCTCTCACAGAGCATCTTCCAAGAAAAAAATAATATGCAGGAAGAATGCACCTAGAGACATCAAGCGTTTTAGCGTTGGTTTGTTTGCATTTTCCCAACAGCTTGCCTTTAAGGTACATCACTTCTGGCATCAGGTTTCCTCACGTAGAGACCATTTAAGTACTTAAGGTGCTCTCTATGTACTCAGCCAAATGTTTTGCCAAGAAACCTAGAATTTCTTTGCTTTAAAGGCATAAAGTCTTCCATCTGAGTCTTAATTATAGGGTTGAATACACAATGAAACTGCAGCTAAGCCCCTACATGTATGGAATGTAACACCACTTCACTGCACCTCACCTGAAAGACAACTTGCAAAAAAGCCACAGATGAGTAATAAACTGCAAGGACACTAATAAGAATAGGGAAAAGATTAAAAAAAAAAATCCCTCCAGTAAATAATTAGCCTTTTTCAGATTACGCTCCTCCTGATAGAAGACAAAGAGCTCTGTCAGGAAGTGACTCCATCTGAGAACCTACTTCCAGAAAATGTGGCTTTAGTGGTCTAGACCATCTGCTCATGGCCATGGGAAGGGTGGCTCTGAACCTGTCTGCATTCAAACTGCTCTGACTTGGGCACCGAAGCTCTCTTGAATTGTGCTCCTGGGCTGGGTGTCCCAGGGGAGGCAGTAGGAGCTATGGAGTCTCAAACATCTCCTAGGAGAAGGAAGCTTAAAAGCCATTGCTGCTGGGACATGTCCTTGGTGCTATTGAAGATCTGCAGCGCTGGAGTCCATGGGAAATCTGCCTGAGTTTCTGTGGGCTTGAGGTCAAGCCCATCTGCAAGGCTCGTTGTGCACCTGAGCAGGGGCCGAGGTGGCCCTGGAGGTGTCGGAAACCCAGCTGGCTCCTTCGTGGCTGCCCTGGGTTTCTCTGGAGAACTGCAAAGACATGGGCAGTGATCTCACGGCCATGCTAGCTCAGACCTCAGTGGCACTGTACCCACTGACTCTGGCTCCCCACCGCACCATTTCTGCTGCTGAGGCTGTGCCACAGGGTTCTGCTAATTAAAACAGTGTGGAGAACAGGGACTGCCCAGCTCCAGGGAGGAGGAAGGAGAGGGTACATGCTGAGGTGGGACAGTGTATGGGGTGGAAGCCCTGGAGAGGCAGATTTGCTCACCACACTGACCTTGCCTTTCCCCTCCTCATGCGTCACACGCCGCATGGTGCAAAGAGCTGAGCAGCAGAGAGAAATTCCCCGGATAAATCCACAGCATGGCCAACGCATCTGCTGGGGACAGAGAGAGGAGGGCAACAAACAACGAGATCAGGTTAGTGCTGCCATTACTTCGAAAGAAACATGCCCTGCATTTCCTAGTAGGGGAAGAAGCCTCATCAAAGCATACCTGAAAGGAGGGAGCATGCTTCACCCAGAGCACATAATCTTCATTGTTAACCTGTAATTTATTTTTTTCCATTGAAAGATCAAATTAGCTGCTTTAGCTCCATCCCTAATTAAATGTTTTTCTTTTTTCCTTTTTCCAAATGGCAAATTCCTGCAAATTCAAACAAGTTGTATCACCTGGCAGAATTAATTTTTAGTCAGGGCATGCCTGTCATTCCAAACAAATTAGATATCTGAAGGGGTGGGTTTAGCCGCATTTCTGTGCTCTAACCCAGCCGAACGGTTATGATCCATACGGAACTGAAAACGTTGTTCTTCAGGCGACAGCAACCCCTATGCATACCAGCACCTCACTGAATCAAAGAGTAAACACACATTGTACCTGGGCATATGCTGCTGTCGGTCTCTGAACCGATGTTTAATGACCTTGTCAGGGAATGTGTGTGCTGTACTCTTAGATTTTTAAGAAAGCATAATGGTGCTTTTGTCTTCTGTTTTTTCCTGTGTGGCAAGTTGCAGCTGGTCTTCAAACTGCGCTTAAAAAATTCACTTATTACTTCTGGACAGTTCTCTTGCCAATTCTGTGCTTTTATTTATTTATTTATTTTGCTCTTCAGCTGGGTGTCTGAAAGATATCGAATTTTCTTTTTTAGCGCTGTAACTGATAGTTTGCAAACCAGTTGTGTGTCTGTGCATGTGTGTATCTGCAGACTCACCGTCTCCAGTTCATTGAACAGCCATACGGCAAGAGCGTAGCTTCTGCCCAAAGACCTAAATAAAAACACTAATGCTCTGTTCAAAGGGCCCTGCTATTTAGTGTCTCCTTATTCAGGAGGGAAATTCACTAGGTTGATGCCTTTTGGCATGTGCCAAAGTCTTGCTAAATTAAAGACTCTACAAACTTTTATAGACACTGAGAACAGTGAAAACACTGGATTCACGACCCAAGTGAAACTTTCTCTCCTCCCCACCCAAGAGGCTTTCAGCATAACTTCGGGCTCTTCTTCCCCGTGTTTGTCTTGGTGTGGGCATGGGCGTGCGAAGCACATGTACAGCTCATCAGCCTGCCCTAAACTCGCAGCTACAGAATTGGAAAGCTGCTGGTTCTGGCATCTAAACCTGCAGTTCAGCTACAGAAAGGGACACTTCATTACAGAGAAGATAACAAATTGCACGCATATGCCCAGAAAGCAGATACAGAAGCTTCGTACATATTTCCTGGGGCCTGTCATTGGGATTGGGAGGTTCAAGAGGATGTTTGGGATTAGGAGACCAGATCATTTGGACCAATTAGAAAGCCAGGAGTTTAGACGACATTTTCAGTGCATCTGTGGATTTTTCATAGTTCCTTACGTTCTGCTTTTTAACCAGCTTTAAAGACTGGAGAATGTTCATGGCACAAGAGCAGGATTCATCTCCCAGCGTTTTAGACATTTACACTGCTGCTGTCTTATCAGATCTCCCTTCACAGTCATGTAACATGTTCTAGAGAAGGATGGATGTAACTGATTTTTGGCATCTAATGTAGCATGAGATAAATCCCGCTTGAAGCCATTGACTCTAAAGAGACAAGAGCAGGCTAGATGGTAACCAGCTAGATGGAGGTACCTGGAGCTAGGGAGATGAATATCATTCTAGGTACCATTTAAATGTTGAACAGGTCTACCAGCCAACTGCTTTTGCTGCAAAAATTGTAGGAAAATTAGTCAGGGAGCTGGAGGAATCTAGCTCTAGGCAAGGAACACTATCATCTCCTGGCAGGAAGAAAAGGCACTGGGAAAAGAACAATTAAGAAAGTGTATGAGTATTAAAGTCCTAATGACTCCTGAGTGCTTGTTAACTCTGCTAATACCTGAATGGAAGACACACAATGGGCCTTCCTAAAGAAGATGAGTATGAGGAGTAAGGCAGCCTTTGCTAAGCTGATTTTACATCACACCCGCGTCTTGGGAGCCAGCATCCCGCTGAGCTCTTAGTCTCAGCTACGGAGGACTGCTCTTCCAGAGCTGCCTGAGAACATCCTCAAGCATGCTGAAGTGAGGGGAACCCTCGGAAATCTCCTTAAAGGTTATGAGGTTTGGTGCAACGAAGTCCTAAAGAGTCAAGCTCAGATTATTTACCAGGAGACAGACCCACTTGCTTTTGTTCCCATTTCCTGATGGACAGCAGTGCAGGAGACAGGGAGGAACCAGAAAGGTGGGCTGAAGGACCCGTTTCTCTCCTCGTTGCTCCACCACATGCCACAAACATGGGTATGAAACACAACCAGCTCTGCAGGGTGAATACTGGGAGGACATAAGATGAAGGATGAAAGGACACATATGGGAGGGTGGAAGCAAGGCCCTGAGAGGGTGATTTACCCTATGACATGCTGGGAAGTGGACTGAATTTCATCACTCATGCCTCAGCTGAGTGCTTCACTCCCAAAGACCCTACCCTTCACTCTGGATCAGGAATTGCTGACTCCATACACCACATCCCCATGCTGCCACACACTGCAAGCCTCCCAAGATCCTGCCCAGGAGCACCACACCCTGCTCCAGGGATGGACACACAGCTGAGCCCCGACATCACCAGGAGATGTTACACATGTGTCCCATCCCCCAGGTGGGATGCGGGTGGCTCAGCAATCCCTGCATCCAGCCCCATGCCTGTTGGTCCCACCCCAATGCTTCCCATGTGCTCACATGCCATCTTCCAGGGGTCATGAAAGGCCACACCACATAGTCTGCACACGTGTGTGAGCACACACATTCATACGTACCTACAGACAGAGACTTGTAGGTTTATGGATACAGAAAGATCCTAAGTCTTTCCATAGTGCTATAGGAGACCATTAAATATAATGTCAGAGCATTAAGGCCAGCAGCCTGGGCCCTATGCAAGTACCCTACGTGAAGAAAATTCTTCCTATCCCAAAGCACTTACATTCGAAAAATAAGAGCAGGGGCAACAGGTGGACACAGACAACCAGGCTGGATGGAAGCACACGGCAAAAAAGAAAACCAAGAAATGCATGCAGCGCTGATGAAGCTGCCACTTCCCTTTTATTGAGATGGGCTTTGCTGATTTCTTACAAAGTGTTGTATCAAAAAATTCACATGCTCCATTCTGGGTTGTACAGATAATGCTGAAGACAAAAATGGATCAGCCATAACCATTCTCTCCAGTATGGGCAAACACTGGCAGCTAAAAGGGCTTGTATCCTGTACAGGAGATCCCAAATTAGATATTTTTGTTTAAATAACACTTGTGCCCTTACAGCTTTTCTCGCCAGCTGTCCTATGGAGGACTATGTTCTATATCCGTTTGTTTACCTACTCTGCTGTAGGAACTGTTCCTATGACAGCTCCTATTAGAGAGAACACCTGCAAGTCTGAAACCCCGTGCTCCCTGGTTCAGAAATTAATTGTTCATCTTGACAGGCTGAAGCCTGAGTCATTTAAAACAGGGGACAAGCAAGAGTTTCCAAAGAGTGGTTAGAACTGCGCATGGGGAGTTGCATCTAGAAGATGGCATCTTCAGATAACGATTTCCAAAATTCCCTTCTGCCAACCTGTTACGTGATGGATTTGAAATGAAAGTCTTCAGCTGCCTTGCTCTGTTAACTACCTATCTGGTGATAAGTCTCCAGGACCCCTGGGCTTGCTGTAGCAGGCACTATGCAAGCACATAGAAAGGACATAGCCCAGAATTTACAGTAACATCACAGGATGGGCTTTTTATTCTGTTCTGACCATTATGCCTTTTTTTCTTCTGCTCATGAATAAGAGCTGGGAAAAGGTTTCTTGCAGCTTCATACAGCTCAGAATCAAAGGGTAAGGGCAAATCTAGAAAAACAAGTCTCCCACTCGGATGCTTCTTCTGCATTGCTGACTTTAAACTGAGGTCCAACATGAAGTTCAAATTCTGGCAGTGTTGGATGCCAAACATCCAACAGCAGACATTGTAAAAGAAATCAAAGATTGCTGCACCTGCAAACGCTCCAACATTGGCATCTAATATTGGTGTAACCCTCTTTGGCCAACAGACCAATGTCCATTGACTATATTGTGGAGGCCAGTCTGGACTACAGCATCAAAACTGGATGCTACACATGCTCTTTAGCCCTTCTCTGTCTGGCAGAGGATTGTGCCTTGGGCTATGCTTGCTAGAAGATTGGCCTTAGTGTCTAGCAAGGTTGTTCCTGTCACTTCCCCCATAGACATTCCCACAATTTTCTAAAGTACAAAACCAGAAAAAAAGACTTTTTTAATGGGTGTAATTTATTTTGCCTTATCTGTAGGTCTTTCCACACAGCAGGATGAAGCATGACAGCTGCACAGGCTCGCACAGTGCTAGCACATCTCTAGCAAAGATGCCATCGACATGAGCTTTATCAAGCACAAGTAACAGGACAATAAACCTGCTGGGGACCTGAGTAACAGTTAGGTAAAAGCAGGGCCATGGTGCTTTCATTGCACCGTACCTCCTGCTAGTTAGATGAAGACAGAATGGGAATATCACAGTGACAGAATGGGAATATCACAGTGACCGCCTTGCTCTGCAGCCTCTTCCAGGCTAATAACTCCTAATACTGGGAGCTTTCTTCGAAGGCTCTCCTCCACTACCTTGCTTGTCTCTCCCCACGGCTCACGAGTCCCATGGTGGGAGGAAGTGGCAAAGAAAAATACCACTCGTTTAAAATTCTGATTTCCGCCCTTTGGCTCTGCCCTGGTAGGGTTCATGGCACAGCTCCTCAGGTGTGTGTCTGCAGCTGAGCAGCCATGCCCAGTACTGACTTTATGCACTTTGTGCTGGTGGGGAAAGCAGGCTGAAAAGCAAGTGAATCCTCTGCAGAGAAACTCTTCTGTCTTAGAAACACAAATCTAGGCACATTGCTTCACATTTTGGCTCCTAAAGTGATACAGCTGAGTCTCAGGAGCGTGAAAGCCGTGGGCCAGGGCTCTCGAAGGCAGGGGGGTCCATGAGTGCTGGTCGCTCTTTAAACAACACTTCTTCCATGCACAGGAGCAATGCATCCCCCTGAGAAAGAAATCTAG
>Ga0065711_1038274_pt1 | contig 18951 bp, 13 predicted proteins | sample Hoacrofraction12_FD_59098 | JGI IMG/M metagenome (GOLD analysis project Ga0065711, IMG submission 59098) | Hoatzin crop microbial communities from Cojedes, Venezuela - Epithelial fraction 12 v2 (version 2) | ecosystem: Host-associated > Birds > Digestive system > Esophagus > Crop | place... | reverse complement strand
ACCAGTCCCTGAGCCACCTGTTAACCAGGTGTGTTTTCCTGCCCCTTTCAGTGCTGTTCCCTGCCACTGATGGGATGGAGGAAAACACCACCTGCGCCCCTGATCCCTCAACCAGTCGCCCCAGTGCCCTGAAGTCCCTTTTGATAGCCGTGGGACTTCTCTCTGTGATCTCATCCCCACCAACCTGCATTACCAAGAGGGGGTAATAATCAGAAGGCCGCACCAGACCAGGGAGTTTCTTAGCAACATCCCTAATCTGTGCTCCAGGGAGGCAGCAGACTTCCCTGTGGGATGGGTCCGGTCAGCAGATCGGGCCCTCTGTTCCCCTCAGAAGGGAATCGCCTATGACAATTACCCTCCTTTTCTTCTTAGCTGAGGCAGTCGTAATACCTGCGGGGCTGACTGACTCTTCCTAGGCAGCTGAAAATTCAGTGAATAGACACAGTTTATCAAACATGATGTGATCTTTGCAAGGAGGTAAAACCACACCTTCTCCATCCACCTTGCACTAAAGAACTATGACATACACATTTAATTATGCATCTTTATCCAGAACTATGATTACAGTCACACTGTCCATTGGACATACCAGACAACGCTCTGACACAGATTTTATAGAGGGCATGGAGGGCCAATCATGCTGGTCCCAGTCTAAAGATAACTGCAACTGAAGCTCTGACATGGAAAAGTCCAGGTGCTGGTAGGGCAAGTTGGCCGCAAAAAGGCAAGCATACCATGTAACGTGAAAGTGGTAAGCACATATGAAGTAATAAAAGCAAGCATGCAAAACAGAAAAGGAAAAGAGTGAAGACATAATACAATGCAGAACTCCCAAGCATTCAACTTAAATTCCTAAGCAATGGAGCTGAAAGAAAAAAAGAAAAGATGGTGTTCAGTCACTAGACTGGTGTAAACTCTGCGCTCCACTGGGCACAAATATTTGCAAGTTAAAAGCCACTAAGTCTCAATTCCACAGATTTTTGCTGGCTGCCCCAAAGCTTCAATTTGTCTAAAACTCAAAACACTGCACTGTGAAACCTCTGCCTCTTGGCCAGCCTGATCCCCAGTGCCCATCCCAGAAGGGCTTCTTCCCTATTCTTTCAGACTTAATAGGAAAGTCTCTGGTTCACCTGGGAGAGGGGGGTCAATGTCCAATCAGTATTATGTAATCAACAAGGTACAGCGTAAAACCCTACAACACCAGCACAGATTAACCTGGCAGTTGGTACCCTCACCCGAGCAGGTATTTGTAATTTTTATTCCTCAGAAATCATTTGCCTTGTGTGACAGAATAACCCCTATAGGATAACCAACATGTGAAGAGTCAGTTAAAAAACAAAACAAACAAAAAAACCCAGAGACTAGAAGTAGATTTTTGTCTTTGTAATTACCTAATTGAAATCTCAGAAGTTTACATGTGCTAAACTTCGTAATTGTTAAAAGTAATAATGAGGTTACAAGCCAACTATTCTTCACTTCTGTTACTTCTAAGTAAAAAGTACTTTAAAGTTACCTGAACATATGGAACATGTCAAAGCCAGAAACTACTCATAGCTTTTTTTATTACGCAGACATTCTTCTAACACATGATTATGGATGACACAGATAACACTATACTTGAACAAAATTTTAACAAACCAATGAGAAACTTCTGGAAATGAGTACACTAGAAAGGCAAATAAACTCATCACTACCACAAAAGAATGAACTGGACAAAGATACTTGATTTTGACAACACTAGCCTAACACACAGAAGACTACTTTAAAATTTCAAATGAAGCTTTTCTTAAGATACCTAACAAGGCAAGAGAATATCATCTTCAAAGAACAACATACATTTAAACAAAAGTAAAGCTCTGAGGTTACTAAACAAAAAATGAATTCTGATACTTTAAACCAGATTATTCTTTGAATTGCCTTTAAATCAACACCCACTGTGACAGTCTGCAGTTTGTATCATATGAATCAGAAACTGTACTGTAATTAGTTCACATCACCCCGATCTTTCAATATCCTTTCACCACAAAGAATAATTGTCAGCTATAGAAGCACTGGTGAGAGAAGTTACCAGTTCAGAAAGTGGGTAAATCAGCATCAGACTGCTGTGTAAAAACAGGCAGACACAAACCTGACAGTATGGGTGGGGTTCACATTCCCACCTTAGCACGAGGTTGTGTGTCAATTTGCCACCTTAAGACTTCTTTTATGGTCTACAGAATAGAAACATGCAACTCCAAAAGGCAATGCTTCTGATTTTAGGATGAAATTAATCACTCTCTGGAGGCGGTTATCCTTCCTCCATTAAACATACAAAAGAAGCATAGGGTGACTAAGTTATTCAGAGACAGGAAATAGATGGCTAAAAACTGTTAAGACTAATTCCTCACACACACACTTTTTTTTTTTTAAAGCATGTGATGACATTTTCAGGGACTCTCCTATACATGGCATGAAATAATTTTGTCTTGTCAAAAGGGGGGGCGGGTAAAAATGGCATAACTTTTAGAATAAGCAAACTAAGTATTTTTGGTCTGCTAAGGACCAGGAACTTCCATTTGTATTAAATACAAACAAGGGAAAGCAGAGATGGACTGCAAGTAACTGTCTAGATGTATCATAAAGGTTACAGACTATTATTCAGGCTATTAGGAAAAAAAATACATCAGATCTCTATAGCTGAACAGTTTTCACCTCTCTCTGATCATTGTCAAGACGCAGGTGCTCTGTGTGCTGCTTCTGTCTGTCCTTCCGCCTCCACTGTGCAGGAGCATTTCTCTTTGTCCACCTACAGACAGTGGAGTATTGTTAAGCAAAAGTCAAGAGCTAGGTGAAGGGGAGTGGCAATGGGGGAAATAAGAATTTTCTGTCTTCTTGTATACTGAACATGTCAACATCAATTACATCAGACAAAGCGCAGCTGCAAATACACACAAAGAATCTCTGTACAAGAATCCAACACTGGGCAGTCAGAGAACTTCTGAAAATTAGATCACATACACTTGCTTTGTATTTTTCCACTCTTTTATGATATCCAGTTACAATTTACACCTTTTTCCTCTTCCTTCAAAGTTTTCTTAAGAAGATATCCTAAAATATTTGCTAGCTCTTAACTGAGATCCAACAAGGAGATCTGCTTTTATATCAACAGTAATTATGAGTAACTCAAAGTACATCAACTATAATTTCAAACATAATAGGGCTTTCTGAAGTCAATTTGCTTCTGGAAGTCCAGATTTAAAAAAGAAAATAAAAAAAAAAAGACATAACAAAAAAACCCACCACACACAACCCACCCACATCATCTGATTTTTTCTCACTTTAAAAAAGATACCAAGTTCGATTTCTATTTATCTCTGCTTTAGTGCTATGGTATAGCTCTTGCCAAGACCCAGCACCTGTTGTCCTAGCTTACTCACTTGTTGCTTGCTGGTCCAGTGGATAAAACATCAGACTGAAGCCTGGGAAAAAATCCAAGCTCATATTTCCCTTGTCCAATTTTCATGTCCAGCAAGTGTGGGTGGACTGCAGTGTGATCTATTTTTGCTAGCCTCAATTCAATAGACTTCTCTGAAATAGTAAGAAAGTTAATTTTTTTAAAGGTGTCTCAATCAGATGCGTATCTATAATCACACATCCTCAACTAAAAGCCGATCTCAAATTTAAGAGGAGGTGGAAGTTTCTTACTGATCCCAACAGGTATACTAGTACAACAGCTTATTAAATATCAAAGAACTGACACCAAAAGGAGAAAAATGTTTATCACCTTAAGATAAAATATTTTTCACACAAAGCATGTGGGAAAACAGTTAAGTTCAATAAAACATTAGATGAATTTCATCTCACATCTGAACTTCCTATGCAACTTTTAGTCCCCACTTACACTTTACACCTCTGATTTTTGGGTTTCTTGTTTTGTTTGGGTTTTTTGGGGGGGTTTTGGTGTGGGATTTTTTTAGGTTTCAGAGCATGAATATTTACTTAACTTTAACCTAATGTCTACAACAAACAGCACTGACTAGCTGTATTTTCTTAAACACCAAGAAAGTCGCTTATTACTCTTACCAGCCTCATCAATGGTTGTGCACTTCTGATACATAGATGTGCGCAGAGTTGGTGTCCTAACACTTAGCAGCCTAATTTTATCCACTCTAGAATCAAAAACTCTCATAACAGGGTCTTTATCATCTTCATCATGGCACATAATCTTATTGTCAATAAAAGATGCAAACATTTGGGTCTCCAGGAATCTTGAGAGGAAAGGCAAGTAAGGTTCAGGCTGGTCCGACAAGAAGGATGCCTAACAGACAGAAGAAATAAGAGTGTTTGGGAGTCTGCAGAGAGAGACACCCACCAAAAGCACCAATTTTTCTAATCAAGGATGCGTTAATGCTTTGGTGTCACTTAGTTTTATTACTCACACCAATTCTATTTCTAGAACAGGCAGTCTGTATGAAATCTTCAGTTTCATGACAATCACATATAGCACAATAATTATTAAACTGTTATTTTAGCATTTCATTAATTTTCTTAGAATTTCAACAGAATTCCAGCAAACCACAACAACAGTACCACAAGTGTGGATATTATGTACTTCTGACTGGGCTCAAAGCTTATGAAGTTGATGAGAATCTTTTTATATAATTTGATGGGAATCAGATTAGCATTTTAGCAGGCAGTGCTGCAACTTAGTCTTCACACACGTGAACTATCCTGCTGACAACTATCTGATCTCCAGTAAAGAACACAGTACTAAAATCTGAAGAACTGAGTCTTTGTTTTCCCAGAAAAGAGCTAGGGATACATTTGGTACACATGTACATAAGCGTTGTGTAGGATCATGGCTTTATCCATTAACATATTCAGCAACTCCTCTGGTTTAAAAAAACCCCAACATACTAGTAATATTTAACCTTAACGTAGACATTAGCCATAACTAAGCTACTTTTCTACAACAAGCCATATTTTTCTACAGTATCCTTAAAAGAGTATCTTCATCTCTCTAAATGTGCGTATGTATATATTTTTCCACATAATATACAAGATTATTTTCTGGGGAACACTGACATTTAAGGAAGAAATTACAATTATGACAGTACTGTTTTCCATTTCATGGCACAATAAACAAAGTCTTAGGTTTGCACACTGTTTCACTTTTCACATTGACATATCTTCTTATTACAACTTACTTTATCAAAGTTTTGCATCTGTTCCCTGTTTGTAAACCAAGATTCCTTGTCCTGACTGGGTTGAATGACAAATACTTCATAATCTGCAAACATTTGTGTAAAGCGGTTGGCAAAAACTTCACGGATTTTAATGTTCAACTGGTAAATCTTGAATTCTTCTTCATCACACTGAATTTTAATATCCTTGTTGCTACTGGTCTCCTCTCTTACCTCCAACTGAGAAAGTAAGGGAAGACACAAGAAAATTGTATTGTTGCTTTGTCAAGTATTCTAGGTGTACAAGATCTTAATCTGCCATTCAGCTGCTAGTCCTCAAGTCAACATTCCAATAAAAAAAAAATTATTTAGTTTCAGGCACTGTCAGAAAACAGCAACATCAAAGAAATCGGGAGAGAAACCTTTGCCTATAAAAGTTTCAATAATAAACCATAACCCACTTTAGTATCGGTTGTACTGGATATGCACTGGATTAAAAAAGAACAGATAACAACCATATACATACCCATGTATGCCATATTCTTAATTTATTTTCTTCTACCCTTTAATCACCTCCATAGGCTTTTTAGGGTTTTTACTACCCCTGCATATTAGGCAAATACTTATTTCTGTCTGGTGAAATACAAGTCCAGGTTTAGTACTGTTACATTTCAATACATACCAACTTTCAAATGAAGAAAGAAGCTGTGCATGTCTAGTAGCAAATTTCCTGTAACCGAAGTCCTTAGCAGCGTAATGCACAATTTATCACTACACAGCCCAAAGTAATTTTTAAGGAAATAAAATGCATTTTCAATTAACACATGGACCAAGATTTATGAGAACAGCAATATGAGATTCAAGTATTTTATTCATATTAGTTTTCATAGGAACTGAGTATCTAGGGAAAAAAAAATCAACACCACAAGCATTTTGATTACACATTTGCTACTCCTGCCTTTGTTAATTACTGTAAGTGGCACCGCCACACATAGTTAGACATAATATCTAGAGCTTACAACATCTGCCTACAATGATGCAGTTGCTGCAACTGTCCCATGCTTCTTAAAGCACTTTGGTTATAGCAGTCCAAGGCCAGCTATAAAGAGCATCCTACAGTCATGCTCTCTGCTAGAGAGAACTCTGCTATTCAGCCATTTCTTCTAACTGCATCCCGTAAGAAGCGCTTGTCATCTACATATTCTCTATTAATTGGGTATTTGGCATTAAGCAGGTTCTTTTTAAATTGTTTAAGTATTTGAGAAAATTTTGACTGTTATAACCTATACACTCCTATCATCACTAAAAAGGCTAGTAAAATGGGACTTTTACCACTATAAGAGAGACCACAGAAGTAGATATGGCCTAAATGTGCAAAAACTTACAAGAAATCAAAAAACACCTGTACTTCTCCCATCACTTCCCAATTCATTCTACAAAAGAACAAAAGCTTCTCACCAATTTCCTCCTGAAGGAGAAGAAAACAATGTAAATGAAAAACCTAAGAGGAACACAGCTGATTTGAGTATCTAATCCTGTCTAGTAATCAAATGCTGCTTCTTGTAACCCCCCTGCAGCTCCCTTCCCACAAAGCAGCTCTCCTCCCCAACCTATTGTAGGTCACACAATTTCTATCTGTTTGGCCGCACCTGTAGCCCAAGTTACAGTCACACAGGTAGGAATCAGACTCAGCAATGAAGAACTGGTCATGATAACTTAGACAAGAAATAAAACCCTTGCTGAGAAAATCTTCATTCCATTACACAAAGGCTCAAAAAATCCACAGTGGTCTTTCAGGTAATACATTTTCTACAAAAAGGGCAACAACTTTTTTCCCCCCAATTCTGACTGCCCAAGAAAAATCCAGCCAGGGTCATCATGAGCTGTGCACATTCACTTGCTGGGAATCAGACACTAACGCACTTTACAACATCAACCAGAAGAAAAGCATCGCAGTATCCCTACGGCAAGCATATTATATACAAGCAAAATTATACATATTCTATACACAATGAGAAAGATAGACAACTATAGAAACCAAGACTGGATTCCAACTTCAGGATAGTCTGGATGTCAGTTTTAGACATATAAGTCATAAGAAAGTGGTGTAGATTTAGAATAAATCTTAAAATCAAAAACAAACAAGGCAAGGTGTATTTTTAAACACATTATCTTGGCAAAGATACACTTGCAGGATAGCCAAAGGTTTCCCTAGATGTTATGGGGTTAAACCCCACTCCCCCTCTCCCTCAAGCTTGCCCTTGTCTCCACAGATGTTCATAAGATTTGTGAACATATTAACATGAAGTTCTTTCTAGTGAAGACAGACAAACAGAGTCTTTGAAACATGACTTCAGAGCACCTGCTACTGCAGGTCCAGAGAGAGTGCAGATAATTTCATAGCTTACCTTTTCTAGACTCACACCTGTTCTTTTAACAAGCGCTTGGAGTCTTGCAATAGTCTCATTTTCCTTTAGCAGCTCACAGGTATTCAAAGGTGATCCTGCTATGTTCCCATTTCTTTTATCAGAAACCAGGTCACATGTTCTGAGGCTCTTCATCTTGGAGGCACTTTCACTGCAGTGAAGGTTTCCCTCAGGTGGAATTCCAAAAGCCATTAGTATCTCCGAAATTTCCTGAACAAACTCCAGTTTGTTTGGGAACTGGGGTAAGTCTTCTGGCAGTTCGATGAAATGGTTGTCTACATCCACAAAGCACAGGTTAGCCTGGGATTTAATTTAGAACAGGATACCATTACAATATCACTAAGCACAAGGGTCACGTTTTATTAATCTTTGGGGTTTGTGCTTATCAAAAGATTCAAATAACCAAACAAATGCAAATGTATCTCGTAAAACAGACTTGTCCCAACCATAACTGAAATGGTTGGTTGGCTTTGAAGAAAGCAGCACAAGGCCTACATTTCCATGTCTTTCAAGGAGCTGACTAAAAAAGATTCATTTTAAAGTTGTTTACTTGGTACAAAAGAGATTGTAGCATATATTAGGTATAGATGTGTGAATTTTTTCCATACTCATGCAGCTAGTTTCTAACTACAGGATATTTGCAAAACTACTTTATACATTTGTACACATAAGCAAGTGACCGCCTGTTGCTCAAACTATCAGTCCATTCCTCTTAAAAGATTTGGCATATTTCATTCTAGAATGTGTACTGATATTGCAGAAGCTGCAAGAAAGTCTTCTCTTTGTTGTAAGCAACTTGAGAACTAAGGCAATTCCTTGAACAAGTTCAGAACGTTGTTTCCAGGGGGAAAATGTACTGAACTAGTTTCAATTATGTTTTCCTGTTCCAATCTCTCTATCTCTTTTACCAGCAAAAAGAGGAAGAGAGGACGGGAGGAAGACCATCTATGTGGCTTCCATTGCAACATCCAAAGAAGCTACGCATCTTTTAAGGATTTACCTCACCCTCTATCTGGTGATGGAAGATTTGGATTTACCTCACCCTCTGTCTGGTGATGGGGGATTTCCCCTTTTGGCTTCTGCATTGCGAAATCTGTATCAAATAGTTTCATGACATTACTTAACTATATACATCACACCAAGAACCCCATTCATGTGTGAAATCTGCTTGGAAAGTTAAGTGTACAGAAGAAACTTTGCTTTTCTGTAGAAGCATTTCAATTTTTCTTCACTGCAGAATTAATGTGGACTGTCTCTTTTCTGTTTAGCCTCCTCTATAGAAAATCCCTTCACACAGATTATGGGGTACTTTCAACCTAGCTTCATCACATTATTCTAGGAGGCATACCTGAACTCAGGTTTCACTATAGCTTTGCAGCAAAAATACATATCAAGTCATGAGAGCTAACAGATCTCCAGTTATTTGTTATGATTCAGTAAGTGCAGAAGGATGAAAGCACTCTCACAATTTAATAAGAAAGAATTGGAAGAGATTAACCTCACACTGAAGGAATGATGGATAATCCCAGAAATCAGAGCAATGTACACACAGTGAAGCATCAGTAAGGACAAAGTAGTTCTGGCACTAGTCATAGGTAGACTAGGATAAGCTGTACCTGACAACACCCCTTCATTTAAACAAACTGTTTTAAAAAACATACATTTAATATTTGTGACAGATTTAGCTCTCTTGGCATTGCTACAGAGCAGGGTTAGGATATCAATTCTCCTCAAAACACAAATATCTGTTGTGTTTGATTTCTTGAACTTCAACATTAAAATTAAAAAAAAACATTGTAATTCTTAAAGGAGAACTCCAACGGTCATATTACACTAGATTTGCAGAGAACTTTGCATGAAAAAGTCCAATTTATGCTCTTCTACAATATTACCCATAGGTAAAAAGGTAAGTAGAATAATTCCAGTTCTCCGTTTCCTGATATTTTTGCATTTTAATACTGGGATTGACTTCTTGTGCTCAAAGGAACGCATATAAAACAGTATAGTAGATGTCATACAGATCCTTTACTGTAAATTAATTTAATTAGATGTTGCAAAATAATCCAAGGTCAATAAACAGAACTAAGACCTCGATTCCAAAACAGCTTCTGGTGCACCCTAGACAAAGTTTTATTTTTTTAAATAGGGCAGGTGTCATTGTTTAGATGTCTCCAGTATCAACAATGCTCAAACACAGCAGGTGGTGTGAGTGCCTGCCTAGCAAGGCAGCTCCAGTTGTAGGCTAGGGATGCACACAGAGTGCACCTGCTTCTCGTTCAAAAAAAACATTGGGCACAAAGGGACAATATGTACACAAGAGCTCTCACATTTCAAATAAGCACCTGAATTTAGGAACTTTCAGAGTCCCACACCTGGTTCTGTGATGATTAGAAGTCAAGTAATCTAATATTTATCAAGAACACTATAAGCACTTCCAAGACGTGAGAGAAATAAAGCCTTGAAAATAAGCACAATGCCTACCAATCGGTGCTGACTGAAAAACAAAAAACATTTAATTTTCCACCAGCTGTCTGTGAAATGGCAACACAGACTCATTAAGAAACTCTTGAAACAGTTCATTGTATTACTTCCTTTTAAAACTCTCTTTAATTGATGCCATTCAACTTCCCTTCATTTTTGGATTATTTTACCATAGCACAGATTCTGCAGAAAGCATCACTCTTGTTTAAGCCTGGTTGTACCTAAAAAGTGCTTGGCCAAAAAGTAACCAAACATTAACCTTACCAACACAGAGATTCTAGTCTTCACACTGAAAATAAACTCCTTGCCAATGAAGAAAAAGACAAATATAATGCTTGCTAAAATTGCTTGTAAGTATCTGGGCTTATCTGGCTTCAACAGTTAAATATCCCTTCTGCAGAGTTTCTCTTTAAGAGCAACACACAGTTTAAACACTCCAAGCCACTACTGATGACTGCAACTTACTATCACATTTCCCAGAATATGCCCTATAGAAGCGTTAAAAAAAAGAAATACGTTAGTGTCCAACAATAACCTAAAGAGTGTAAAGAATATTTCTGGCGACACTCTACACCGGTTCAGTGCCTGGTTAATAATCCATAAGACAGAGGACTATCTAGAGCAACATAAGCAAAGGAGATTCAATAGATGGCTTCAGCCACCCTTAGGCAGACTGAGGTCCTCCCTTAAAAAAAAAAATGTCCCCTCCTTTAAAAAGCAAGAGAAATTAAATGGCACTTATTTTTTCACGAAATCATGGTTATCCAAAGCATTTTGCATGCTAGGAACTGGTCAAGTATACAAAGCAGAAAAATAAAGCAGCTCTTTGATCACAAAGTTTTAGTTATTTTGTTTCTGGAGGCAGCACAGCTGAGTGAGCTGTGAATAGCTGACAGCTCTGTATGTAAACCTCTATGGATACACCGATCATCATTTTACACATACAAAATAAAAATTATATAAAGATATTAGCAACGTGTAAGTATACATGTAACTGTAAGAGCATCCAAGTTAGTTGCTTGGTATTTCGGGTCCTAGGACAGTCAAATGTTCTTTTATTTGTTGCTGAGGTATCGGTTTTCTGACCAAACGAAAACTTCAAATAGTTACACACCACTTTAATAGCAGATTGTTACAGGAGAGGACACATAACATCACCACACAATAAAATGTTCTCCTGAGACACTACACTAAGAAACAAGAGTGTCACATCCTAATTTAAAAACTTGTCTTTCCCATAAACTTTTATCACCACAAAATAACAGGGTATCCAGGCAAAAGTCTTAGAAACCTCAGAAATGCAGATGCAAGTAGGTCAGTGTCCATGAATCTGATGCCAAAGCCTAGTCCCCTAAGGTCAAAAGCACAACTTCCCACCAGCTCAGTGAGGTGTGGGATACACCCATGAATTCCAAAGCCAGAGGACAACTGCAATTCTTTAGTGTGACCCCAAGCACAATAAGGGCTAAACCCTGCGACAGATCTAGCAAGGCTTGCAGCAATCCCATATCCTTCCTTTCAGCTCTGTTCAAAAAAATACAGAAGGTAATTATTTAGGTTCTTCCAAAAGGACATCTAAGGAGGAACCAACACTCACTACTAACGAGAAAGCTCCCCATGCCACTGACATCCTAAAGAGAAAATATGCTTTATTTTAAACATTAATACTTAATTACATGGTATGCAAATAGATGCCTACAGCAATTTAGAACAGTTAGTTCTGATAGCACAATCACTACTTGAATTCTCTGTGCAGCCCAGGTGTTCAAAGTATAGATCACATACAGGTTTTCACATCCCCTTCTACATAGTTAAGATTGGAACATGGTTCTGAGTTAAGGCTTCCTGCTTGAATACAGCATTGAAAAGCTAAAACCCATTCATCTACAGCATTTCTACAGCATGTATCACCTTTGTGCCTTAGGTCCCAATCTTGCAAATAACCACCCACTTAACTCACAGAAAACATGGATATGCAAATTTATACACACACAGCTGGTTTGCAGAAAGTGTGTTTACAGTGGTCCTAAGTTCTAAAGGACTCTCCTGTGCCATTCCTGTAAGCAGTAACCTTCTGCATTTATTCTCAGCACTACCGTTATTCCTGCCAACCCAGAATTTGTAACTGAAAGCAACTTTAAGCTGCAGCTTTCAGAAACATGAATTTAACTCCTCAAGTGGCTGTTTAACACTGAAGTACAGGAAAACATAAAACTGAAGTCTGTCAATAAATTTGCAGCATTATCAAGGATCTATCACATCAGCAGATACACTGAGAATGCAAACAAAGCAGCGATTATCTTTCAAAATAATTATCTTGGTCAGTCTGGTCTAAATGTGTTGGCATCAAGAGGAAAAAAAGCTTTTCAAGAGATCTTTCTTCTCTGCTGAAACAACCTACAAAAATAAATACCCACAGAATTTGTTAGATTTAGCACTGAATAACATCTTTTTAATGGTTGAAATAAAAACACTGAGAACATATATCTGTTTAACATTAACAGAAAACTGGACTTTAGCTTTTAAAATCTTTCAACTTTTCTAAAAGAAAAAGTTATTACCTAAGACCCTTGTGATCACTTCATTAAAAACAACCTTTTTTAAAGACACTACTTTTGTTTGATTTAACCAGTGCTGGAAGACTCTGCGTTGCTTATTTTCACTCAAAAATTATTTCAGTTTCCACCATTCTCCTTCAACAGAGTGGTAAGACACACATGCAAATCCAGTAGTATGAAACGGGTCAGATTAACTTGCTTGTTAAAAATATATTGCTATAGCACTGCAAAAGTTTCTTTAAAAAGGAAATTCAAAGGCACATCAAAAGCACAATCTTACTTTAGTACTTGCTGGGTTTATGATCTGCAAAAAAGCTAGTTTAACCACTTTTTTCATCAACACTTCTGCCAACAACATCTGAAACAGCTACATGTTCTTCCCTTCCCCTTTGATTTCTGCAGCACCTTGTTCTAGCACCTTATCTCCCATGCCCCACCCTTCTCCTCTAGGTTCCTCACAAGCCTCTGATGCAGCTACTACTGAAACCACAAGGATGCTTATGCACACACAAAGAGCTCTCAGCAAAGTGGCAAAAGATGTAAGAACACGCTTAACTTTAAGTGCACTGTACCCCTGACAAGTACAAGAAACTCAACCCTACGGTTAGCCTCGAGTCTTATCTACAATCTTACCAGGCCACAGAGTCAGGCCTTCAAGTCACTGGTGAACTTCAATGCATTCTAGATCAGGCACTATCTTCTGGTGTACCCAAGGGATAGTCTGAACTTTAATTTTGTACTAATGCAGTTATTTTGCTGAAGATTTTAATCATCACCTGACAAAGCATCAACTTCTAGGATACAGCTGGGTTTCCATGCTCCCACGGTAAAGCATTTCCTTAAAGCATCAGATGTGATCAAAATATGGGAGACTGTCACCAGAAGCAAACCAAAACCAGCCTTACGGCATGTGTGCACAAACCAAACCACACTAAGTTAGGACAGATAGTTATTTTCACACGTATTAGCCTAAAACACTTTGATCAAGACAAATTAATCTTTTTAAAACTTCATTATAAAACCACAATCAAGAAGTCCACAGTGACACTGTGGCATCCGTACTATGCTAGATAGCAATATTATATTCTTCCACAATCTCCTTCAACTGAGAAGAACTAGATTTTCTGTCAAAGTTCACTTCTGTGGCCCTTGTCTAAATTAGATATTGCTTTCTTTAACAGCAGCTGTCCCATGCATCCATGTAAATAGATTAGCAACAGCGATGCAGTTTATGCAGTTTCAAGATTAAAAAAAAAATTTTTTTTGCAGAACTCTGAATAAGTTAGAACATAGAACAACTCTTTATAAACTCTTTGTGGTAAGTGAGAAAAACTCTGATACTTACTATGTCAATGAATCAGGAGCCTAGAGGCAGGACTTGGAAATTAAGTGCCTCATCTAACCCTGATGATTTCATACAGGATTATATACATTCCAAACTTTAGGGATAAGCAATGTTAAATATTAAGATCCTTTTTGTTACTGATGATAAATTTGTCTTTATTGAAGTAATAGAATCCATATGCCCTCTTCTACTGTTCTACAACACATTTTATGCACGTTCCTTGTCAGTTTCTATGTCAGGAATTAAGTGTTGAGCTTCTTTGGCTCTTTAAGTGAAGGGTATCTGAAAGCCTATTCATAAAGCAAAGCAGTTTTGAGATGAACCTGTAATCTGCAATTCTAAATATATTACAGCTGACTGATTAAGCTATTAATAACAGCAAAACTGATACTGACCAATAGTTTCTCATCGAGACCAGCATGCACTTTGTATTCTGCTTTATATTTTAGAATAGCACATTTACTTCTTGTAAGAGCAGCAGTTTTTCGGGGCTTTTGTTGGTGGTGGTGGGGGTTTTTTTTGTTTCTTTGAAAGTAAACTCTCTACCACGAAAATCTCAACAGCAGTGAGCTCCTGTTCTTCCCCGTCTACTCTGCCTCTCAGATAAGCAAATCTATCGGCATAGGATAACTTGTTAAGTCATCTTTGAGGTCTTCTGCACTTTTCAAGTCCATTTCTACGCCATAGTTATGTTCCCAGCCTGCAGTGCTGAGGACTTCAACAGTTTACAAGAAACCCTACTCAGCAGTGACTACCAAGGGGATTTCTCAGATTAATTCATACTCATCCTGTATAAAGCTTTAAGAGCTCACTCTGAGCAAGAAAGAGAAAAGCTGAAGCTTCAGAAGGAGAAGTTTAAGTCCTGCAGCAAATTCTATCACATGGGCACATTGCTGCTGATAGCTCAGTCCTATGTGTCCTCCCCTCCCTGCCCTTCCAGACTATTCTGATCTCTGTAAGATACTGTCAAAAATCCACGCCTTCACCTTCATAAAAGGCTATCTGTAAAACAAAATGTAGATTGAGATGCTAGATTATTTTTAATACTACTTTGATTTCTTTTTTAATATCTAAAATTACATCATTTACCTTACTTTAAACCTCCAAAGTAAGCCGATAAAGCTTTTCAAAACCATTTACCTTTTAAATACTGGAAATATGCATTTGAAATTAAAATATGCTTATTTAGTTGGAAGTATTACAGTGATTTTAAAACAAGGAAATTCTTCATAAAAGGAGGACACTCTTTTAGAAGCTTGTTATAATAGTGAAAACAACCATGGTGCATATTAGCATGCATATCCACACACGCATTTTACTTCACCAGCTATCCTCTCTAAAAAGAGGACAGCCATTATTAATTAGGCCTGTCAATACATACAAAATTTTGTAAAAAATGTAGTAAACCAAAGCAGTAGACTCTTATCCTGCATTACTCTTATTATGTCAGTTGTTTTGGTTTGGCCTGGATAAATGCCAGTACCCACCCAAACCACTATCACTCCCCCTCCTCACTTGGACACGGAAGAGGAAATATGATGAAAGGCTCGAGGGCCAAGACAAAGATAGGGAGAGATCACTCACCAATTACTGTCATGGACAAAACAGACTGAACTTGGGGAGAAAAGGGAGTTTAATTAATCAACAATCACATCAGAGTAGGATAGTTGAGAAATAAATCCAGATCTTACAACACCTTTATGCCTATAAATATCTTAAGGGTGGGTGTCAGGAGGATGAGGCCAGACTCTTTTCAGTGGTGCCCAGTGACAGGACAAGGGGCAATGGGCACAAACTGAAGCATAGAAAGTTCCAGCTGAACACGAGGAAAAACTTCTTCACTTTGAGGGTGACGGAGCACTGGAACAGGTTGCCCAGAGAGGTTGTGGATTCTCCTTCTCTGGAGATATTCAAGACCTGCCTAATATTCTGTGATTCCCCCCACTCCTCCCTTCTTCCCAGGCTCAGCTTCACTCCCGTTTCACTACCTCCTCCCCCCAAGTGGCACAGGGGAATGGGGGTTACGGTCACTTTATCACACGTTGTCTCTGCCGCTCCTTGTCCCTCAGGGAGAAGACTCCTCACACTCTTCCCTTGCTCCAGCGTGAAGGTTCCTCTCACAGGAGACAGTTCTCCACAAACTTCTCCAACATGAGTCCTTCCCACGGGCTGCAGCTCTTCACAAATTGCCCCAGCGTGGGTCCCTCCCACGGGGTGCAACTCTTCACAACATGCCCCAGCGTGGGTCCCCCATGTGGTCACACGCCCTGCCAGCAAACCTGCTCCGGCTGGGCTCCTCTCTCCAAGGGGCCACAGGTCCTGGCAGGAGCCTGCTTCAGCGGGGGGCTTCCCACGGGGTCACAGATTCCTTCAGGCATCCACCTGCTTCAGCGTGGGGTCCCTTCCACGGGCTACAGGTGGATATCTGCTCTCTGCTCCACCGTGGATGTCCATGGACTGCAGGGGAACAACCTGCCTCACCACGGTCTTCATCACAAGTTGCAAGGGAAGGTTCTCTGCTCTGACATTTCGGGCACCTCCTCCCCTCTCTCCTTCTTCACTGACCTTGGTGTCTGCAGAGTTGTTTCTCTCACATAGCCTCACTCCTCTCTCTACATTGCTGTTTCTCCTGCAGAGGTGGTTTTTTTTTTCTTCGCTTTCACTGTTATCACAGAGGCGCTGCCACCGTTGCCGATTGGCTTGGCCTTGGGCAGCGGCAGGACTGTCTTAGAGACAGCTAACACTGGCTTTATCAAACATAGGGGAAGCTCCTCACAGTTTCTCACAGAAGCCATCCCTATGGCCCCCCACTACCAAAACCTTGCCATGCAAGCCCATAACACCAGTGCAAAAAAAAGAGAGGAAGAAAGAAATCAAGAGATTAAATACTTTCATTTTTGCAGAAAAAATAACACAATTTGAAGAGAAGTTTTCCTTCAAATGAAAACAAAAAAAATGAAAACTATCAGCATATGGATCCAAGAAAAAGAGCAATGTTGGCATGGTCCAGACTCGAGGTTCACAAAAATATCTTTAATTTCATGCAGCTTTTTTAAGAAGTTTCTTCTTTTTTTTGTGTCAAGCTATGTTGCAGCACTGCCTGACAATGAAAATAAAAAACACTACCACGAAGCCCTCTGCCTGCCACACTTCTGCTTTCCCAGTATTGTAAATGCTAATAGAAGAAAATACACAACCAGAGATAATGGCAGAGATCAGAGAATCCTACCAGTGCCTGTAAGTCGGGTGCTTCCCATGGTTTACTCAGTCCCTTCCTGGCAAAGTCACACCTACATGTAAGCAGACTCTAGCAGAAGCCAGAGCTGTGTTGTTCTGCAGCTAATAACTCTGCAAGCACTCGCTTCCCACAGGGCGACCTAATAGAGATGTCCAGCTTCTTAACAGCAGCCAGCCAGACTATACTGCAACACTCAGCATTTTCTATATACAAGAGCAAATAAACCATCCAATGGCATTCAATGAGGGAAGTCATTCAGATGACTGATGGAACTGCCTCATGAGCCAAACAAATGCCAGCCACTCAACATACTTCCCACAGGTTCCCGCAGACATTTCCTTTGCTACCTCATGTAGTGCTCAACCACTCTTGGTCCCTGATCCTCACAACCGGTTCTTAAACTCTCTCTTGGCACATCCCTAAAACAAATATTTGTGAAGTGAATGGTGGGATAAAGTAAATAAAACCAACCTCTTAGCAGTTTGCTCAAGTAGATGCTGACATTTTGCTGCAGAGTGAACTGTGCATTCCAGAAGAAAAATCTGAAATAGTTTTGGTGCAGACACTTGAGAGGCTGGGTCTATGTAAGCCAACCCTAACTGAGAAATGCAGTGAGGGGAAACCCAGCCTAATCCCGCAGAGCCAGGAATTGGCCCAAGCACAGCACTGACGCCAATCAAGCTTTGCTCACTTGGCACCATATAGAAGGAGTTCTATGGCCTTCTGGCCACAGTTGGTGAAATCACACTGCACTTTTTTGCTAAGTTTTGCAGCACAAAAATGTTTTTTTTGTAACTCTACTGCATCAATACCTGTAAAGTTAGTTTAATTTTATAAGAGCATACAATTTCCAAAACAGGGGTTTATTCATCTATTTTACCAGATTCTCTCCAGCATCTCCAAAAAATAAAGTAATAGCTATCCCAAACTAGAGCCAGCAAGAACTCCACAACGGCTGTTACAGTTAGCACTAGTGTTTTGGCTCATTCCTCACTTTCCTCATAGTCACATACAATATTTAATCAATCAGGATGAGCTCCTCTCACCTCCTGAGGAAGTTCCAGTTTAGACCGGTCATCCAGCCCATTAGAGTGCAAGCCCATGAGGTAAGGGACAGGAGCATCTAGAAAATGAAGGAGGGATGCTGGAAGGATAGGAACATACACATGCTGCCACTGAAATGGAAACATTAGTGCTGTGATGGTCTCTGCCACAGTCATCAGTCTCTGATAATCTGAAAAAGATCAAGAAAAAAATATTTCTTTCACAAACATTTTTAAGTAAATTAATCTAAGTTAAAGAAATGAGAGCTTGCTTTAAAGCAGAAACCACAAAACCCAGTACTAGCTCAGCAGCATCTTAATGAAAGCCCAGACTTGTACACCCAAGCACGTTTTGCTGAAACACCATAGAGTGCTCAATGCAAGGTAGGTCATTCTACAAGCCAAATGGAAATGAGCAAATTGAGTTTTAGCATCCATTAAGTCACCCTCTGCTACCTACACCAGGGGTACAAGGAACATCAGTTTGAGTATGGAAGCAGTATTGCAATCAGCTAAGAAACACCTCGGAAATAATTTCTTTTCTCTGTGCTCATGGCTTTCTACAGAAGCCCTGGATGCAACCCAAGGCATCTGGTATTGTCCTGGGTTCAGCCAGGACAGGGTTAATTTTCACCAGAAGCCAGGAAGAGACACAGCCGGGCAGGCTGACCCAACCTGGCCAAACAGAGCAGGGTATT
>Ga0065711_1006156_pt1 | contig 18951 bp, 11 predicted proteins | sample Hoacrofraction12_FD_59098 | JGI IMG/M metagenome (GOLD analysis project Ga0065711, IMG submission 59098) | Hoatzin crop microbial communities from Cojedes, Venezuela - Epithelial fraction 12 v2 (version 2) | ecosystem: Host-associated > Birds > Digestive system > Esophagus > Crop | place... | reverse complement strand
GACAAGGGGCAACGGGCACAAACTGAAGCAGAGGAAGCTCCAGCTGAAGATGAGGAAGAACTTCTTCCCTCTGAGGGTGACGGAGCCCTGGCCCAGGCTGCCCAGGGAGGCTGTGGAGTCTCCTCTGGAGATACTCAAGACCTGCCTGGACGCGGTGCTGTGCAGCCTGCTCTGGGTGACCCTGCTTGGGCAGGGGGCTGGGCTGGGTGACCCACAGAGGGCCCTGCCAACCCCAAACATTCTGTGATTCTGTGGATTAGAAGTCTAATCATGCCCAAATACTATAGAAAGCTTCACTGAACTGAAACTAAACAAAACTTACCAAAGACAGTTGAAGGAACCTGAAAGCAATACCTCCAAGAGAAAGAGTATGGCAGAAGAACCCGCCGGTCATTAATTTCTCTGCATTCACGCCTTCTTCCGAGTTTTCCCACACGTGTTTGGTACCCGAGGCCACGCGAGCCACGGCTGACGCTGCGGGGAGCGGAGGGGACCTTGCTGCCATCCCTGAGCCACCCCCTACGCAGCCGGTCTCTGGAGGCAGCATCGCTGGTTTAGAAAAAAACCTGGGTTACCGGTGGGACGGGCAGGGTAGTCACACGTGCTCTGTGAAAATTGTCTGCAGATACGTAATTCTGTATTTGGTTTTATCCTGCCCTGTTTGGACACAGTGTGCCCAACAGTCTGATTTTATTCAGCCTGCATCGTCTTTTACTTGCCATTTTGCCTGTCTTTTGTCAAACACAAATCCTGTAAGCAGCAATTTCTTGTTTACCTCTTACAAACATTTCTCTTTCGGGATTTTTTCAGTGACATCTGATGTTTTAAGGTGACAGTCAATGAGCTTTTTCTCCATTAAGTATACAGATTTTTCATGTAGTGTACTGATGATTTACATTGTAAAATCTTTCAGATCAAATAGCTGACAATACAGACTAGACCATAGATGTCCAGACAATTGGGATGGGGTAGTTCTTTAACGCAGAATGGTACATTGTTCAGGCTTTGACTCAACCCCACCTAACGTCAAGGTGACTTGTGCTTACCCTGGGGCAAGGTTAGACACCATCCAGCAGATCCACATATAACTATTTTCTTTTTAAGAACACTTGGAAAGCGATGCAGGACAGAAGACAGTTTTTTTCTGGCAATCTTAACAGAATCTCGATCTTGGTGATCTCTTCCTCCAACAAGTTCCAGAGGCCAACTTTATCCTGTCTAGATTTGCTGCCTGTTTCACCAAATGCCTCCCTCCAGTGGTATTACTGATTGTTACTTGTGGATCCTTGTGAAAAATAGTTTGCCTGTGTACGTGATCTCTTCTGATTTTTTTTTTTCTGCCTTAAACCGCCACAGTGTTTTTGGTTTTCCTCATTTTAGCCTTTCCATGCTCTCATTCATTCTCAGAAACATACTTGAAACCACCTTTGTTACAAGGCTATGCAATAGATAGGTTTCTCATAAGGGAGTTTTGCAGGGTCTCAGGAATATCAACTATAGAATTTAGTCATTTTAGCCAGATTACTCACAGGTATTATATCTTGAGCTCATCTGATCTGCCTGATTCTGGGAACACAGACAGATCCCTTAAAGATGCAGTTTTTCCCCCCAAAGAGCTTACAGTCTAAATAACGTTAGGTTTTTTTAGCACAGATTTAGAGAACTAGGAGAAGGAAAACAAACCACCTATATCTGACTACTCCACCTGAAAATGAAATGATGCAGAACCTATTTTTATGAGTTCTGCATCAAATTAAGAGGTAGACCAGTCTCCTGAGGCACCAGTGTTTGAAGCTGGACAGAGAGAAAGATCCGTCCCAGCTGAGACTCTGGAGGGAGACGGTTCCCCCATTTCAGCAAACGCTGGCTCTGCGGAAGGCAAAGCAGGTCAAAGGCTTTGAATCCCTCACGTCTCAAATGTTCAGAGATGGTCTCTCGTTTTAATCAAAAGATGTATACTAGCCTTGCCTTTTTTTATTGGAGGTGACTTCCATCAGAAGATAAAATTTGGGCTCTGGAAAAAGTTACTTTAAAGAAGCAAATCCCGCAGCATGTTATATTTCCGGCATAAATATTAGTTTTCTGTCTCTTATTTTGGGCCTGTATTAGATTAAGTATGGCTTGGACCACAGAGCTTTGAAGCTGTAGACCAAAGCTTTTATTTTTGGTCTAGTATTTAATAGGATCCAGTGAAACTGATTGATGCACCCAGGAAAAGGCTTTTGATTACCCTTTGTTGCTGAGCAGCGAGTCCCACAGTGGATCCACTGAGCCGTGGAGCACACCGCACCCTCATGCCCATCCTCATCACTCATACCAGGAGAATTACAGTAATTAGCTGAGGAATTCTGAACACCTGTGTTAAGAGGAGAATGAATGCATGTGAGAGGAGATAGCAGCATCTTCTTAACCACCACTGGTGGGACACACAACAGCTTTTATGGTTTTTGGAGGTATTCAAAAGCAATGAAGAATCCATATGAAATGGATACTGCAGACTCTCTTAATCCCAAGAACAGCTATTGCAGTCCCAAGCCAACAACTCAAGAAGTTATTTGGCTTCAGAAGAGATGCTACACATGTGTCCAAGGGTCATAAAAGAGTGGTTGTATTTGATGTCGAGATGTACGTGTCGCTCCTTTGTTATGTAATAGCAGAAATAGATTTAATTCTTCATAAGAAAGAAATTCCTCTGTCTGGAAAGAAAGCCTGCAAGGCCCTGGAGGAGATGCTCAAAGCGCCTGCAATTTCTCATGGAAACAAATGGTGTCTTCCAAGAAGTAAATACGAATGAAATGCTGTCAGCTGTTACAGCTGTCAGGTTCAGAGCCACTGCAGATACTCTCGCCTCATTTGTTAGATGCAACCCAATTTCCAGAGTGAATGAGGAATTTCGTTACTGTCTTCTGCCCTTCACGGTTTTTGGATCACATCTGCATGCAGTGTTTTTGTGGGTATCAGCATTGTCATAATTGTGCTGGGCAACCGCATAAGCATATGGAAGGACACAATCCTTGCCCTGTTCAGCTGGATCAGAGAGATGCTACGTAAGATACCCGGTACCCAAAGTCTAGTTCCTGAATAACCTGGGGAATTTCAGGGTACCTGAGTTTCACCTCACTCACGTGCCAGTTGTTTTGTATTGTACAGAATTGAACGTTGGGTTTTCGGTCTGGCATGGCAAGACACGCAGCTGAACTGTAAGAAGGCTGGTGCTGAGTTAAAGGAGACTGTGTGTACGCTAATTTACACAGTCCTGCCGGTGTCTGTGCGTAAGGGACACAGACATCATCTTACACCTCAGCCCGAGGAGTTTGAGGGCTGCATCCACTCTGGCTCATTGCCTCTGCACTTCTCCATCCTTCTGATTTTAATCAGTATTGACCAGGAAACACCCAGGAAAGGGTGGGTTTACTTTTTCTCCGCTTGTCATTAGCTTTTCCCTTGGCAACAGCTGCCTCTGAGGACAGAGGAAAAGCTTGTGCTATTTTACCACCTCCTCCTTTTCGCCATCCAAACTTACATGCCCTAACTGCAGCTTCCACACATTTCCCAGCTGCCGCCTCTCTTGTCCTCCCGCTGAAAATACCTCTTGGGCTGCTTGGACTTGGACGCAACCTGGCCAGACATCCTCTGGAGATCCCAACAAGTGCCTTTCTCTGCCTGCCTTTCCACTGGCTCCCTCCCTTGCAACAGCAACCTCTTCCCTCCGAGTTGTTTTGTAGTTGTGACAAGAAGCGGTTTCCATGCTGCCAGGGTGCAAGCAAAGCTAAGACCGTGGCCAGGGTGAGGCCTCCTTCTGTTCAGAAATTTATTCTCACGGAGAGAGAATCTCCCTATTACAGGGTTTGACAGAGTGTTTGGGATTGAATTACCAGGACTGGAAGGAATCTGGTGGCAAAACCCATACTGACTTCTGTGTTGTAGGAGCTGCACCACGTGCAGGGCTCGCCTGCTTAAAACCCTGGTGCCTGACAGGCACAACAGGATCCCAGTTGTCTGCAGCACATAGCACCAGGGGACGCGTAGTTCAGTTTGTGCAAGCCTGCGTGTGTGTTCGCACCTGCTCACGTGTATAATACCACGGCAAGTGACGTATCGGAGACAAGGAGACCTGTAAAAAGCATGGGGAGTTATTCTATGTTATTGTGCAGTATACAGTAAATCAGGATGCAGGTTGGCACGTGGGGAGCGATGGTCTCATTTTTGCAAGAGCTGGGGTAAGTATGGATTGGGACGACTGATGAGGTGAGCGTGGCCAAAATAGAAGATGGATGCATAGAAGAAAGGTGGGATACAGTCCACTTTGGTCTCTGTCAGACCCTGTATGTGACATTTTTTTCCTTCCTGTACACTGAGGTAATGCAAACTTGGATAAAGCTAAATATTTAAAAACTCTTCTTTGGGTGTCAGTTGACAATAATATAGTTTAACACTGTAGCAGGGGAAAAAAAATTGGTTGCTGCAGTTTAATATCTACAGGAATCTAGCAATCTAGCAGTCAGGATGGCCGAGCGGTCTAAGGCGCTGCGTTCAGGTTGCAGTCTCCCCTGGAGGCGTGGGTTCGAATCCCACTCCTGACACAACTTTATGACTAGATGACCCACAGAGGTCCCTTCCAACCCCTACCATTCTGTGAAAGGACAAGGATGCTCCAGGCAATACACCAAGCGGGGAGGGACATCTCTCTCCACAAGGCAGGCTGCCGTTGACAGCGATCATGAGAACAAAGAAGAGAAGCAGCATGTAGGAATGTGACAGTAAGAAGCAGCTTTACAGAAAAGCATGCCCAGAAATGGATTGTGTTGCGTAAAGACAGCGTATCTGAAATAAGTTATGAGCATTTTGTTGAAGGTTTTGTGGGAAAGGAGGATTCTTATGGAGGACTGTGAAGGTAAGAGTGTGCAGTTACTAGTCTCCTCTTGTGACCTTTTCAACTATCCAGTGGTATTTTAAGTCCTAGAGTCCCGTGTGAAAATTGCTTCCATGAGCAGTGCTGAGTTTGAAAGTTGTGCCATACAATATGGATTTCCCATACAAATACAACTGGATCGCATCTCATGTGAAAATCTTGGCCTTTTCTGTGTTTTGATAGCAGCAACAAGTTTTTCTGGACTTCAGCAGCCTGGACAGCTGAGCATCCAGTTATTAAGCACGTGCACATAAATCTGTGCTCTGTACTGAACTCACCAGGCTTTTGTGTTTACGTGGAGTAACTCCGTGTCACAGGACAGACAGTTCAAGCAGACTCACTGCCTCTGCGTTCAGCGTGTTGTCTCTCTCCACACGCACGTTAAACCTGACATGCTGTGCCTGCGTGATGTTTACAGAGCTGCATGTGGGGAAAGTTACCTTTTCAGGGCTGCAGAAGCCACCAGTTAGCACCTGTGGGCAACATCCTCCAAAATCCTGTGTACGGTCCTGGAAATATTACCCTGATTCTGCTGCGTGGGGAATTTAATTTTCTAAGCCTGAAGTAGAGCCTGACTCCTTCAGCTGACTTTAGAAAGATACTACTGGAGTGGTGAGAGTACTTCCTGAAATTATATCTTCTTCCCAGAAAAATAAATATCCCTCCTAAGGAATGGCAATAAGCAAAAAGCTCCTCACCACCTGGTTGCTGTCAGCTAGTAAAAAGGCATGCACTTAAACATTGTCGAGGAACTCACAAGTCAAGCAGTCGTCCTGGGTAGATGTGTCAAGCCTGGCCCCTTATGAATGGATGAGCAAAGAGAAATGCCCACGGGGAATCCCGCGTTGCTCGGCGCTGCTCCCATTTATCAGCATTGGTGGACCTTGTCATTGCTGAGAAATTTGCTGGAGGGAAAAGACAGGGGCTAAAAGAGCAAAGAACAAGAAAAACCAATATAGTGACTCAGAGTATCTCCTATTTTGGGCTACTGCTGGTGATTGGAAGTGAAAAATTGTAGCTGTGATCCTGACCATGCTCCTTGCTATGAAACAGGGATTAAACCCCTCCAGCTCTGTCAACAGGCTGACATCTAGTGGAGGTAGAATAACGGGCTGCAGAACTCAGCCAAAAATTTTTGTGAAATAGAAAATATTTGTGAAATATAAAATAATTTCATGACTGAATCTGTGAATCTTTATTGTAAACTAAAATCACAGGGGGTGTTATGTAAAGTTGCAGCATTGCATTTAGCCTACACAGAAACAAGATTGGGATCTAACTAAATCACATAAGCTCAAGACTTTAGAAGGTTTTCTGTGTTTACAACACTGTGTCAGCAGGCAAGCTTTGTAAGATGAGGGCAACAGGACTGGGATTTGTATCTTCGGGGTTAGGAAAACAACACCTACAAAGTTTGGTTTTGGAGCATTTATGAAAGCCAGTCTTGTGTCACCTTAAGCAATAATGTTTGAGAAGATGCTGTTGGTAACTTGGAAGATGCCACATACATTATCTGTCTGTGTCTAAGGACAAAATATATTGAATTACATGGAGAAAGCTGTTAGACTGACTGGCAGATACAGAACTGACATATAAAGGGTTGAAACTTCAGTTCTCCAGAATCTTCAGGTCTTTGTCAATTTTTGCAGCTATAAGAAAAGTTTAATGGTCATGAGAAAAGGGTAGTGAAAGTTGAGAGTATTAATTTTGATGTAATACTATGAAACTCCTAAAGATCTAGTCAAAAATCTCAGATCTTATTTTCTGAGAATTGCCCTACGCCAGCTTTACATTCCTTTGAAAGAAACATGCACCTGAAAGTTTGAAGAAGGGAACAAATATTGCTATTAAAGTAACATCTTCAGAAGATTTGTAGACATGAGGATGTTCTATTGCCTTTTAATTTCAAAACCTTAACACACCGAAGAAATATCTGATTAAACTATGGTGTCATACCTATGGACCAGAAAAAAAGGAAAATTATGTTTCTGTTAAACCAATATGCAAAGGCTGTCCAGAAAGTTAATCTAGTTATGTGTCTGAAGGGAAGCTTTGATCCAGTCATGTTTTCTGTTTTTTCCCCACAAGATCATGCCAGTAGACTAAAGTTAAGTGATACATAGATTATTATTTTTTTAAACCACCGTCTTAACTTCCTTAAGCAGCCACAAATGTGACTGAAATTAGATAATTTCCTTCTGCACGTGCTGATTGTAAGATTCAGCTTCTGCAGAAGTCATTGTTTGCATTCGGATTTTTTAAACTTAAAAATCCCACACTTTTTAATGACTGGGAGCAGTAATGCTACGGAGTTATAAATTTCCCAGCTCACATGGAGACAAAAGCAAATTTTGAAAGAGGGGGTTGTCCACCTGCTCACCTGTGCAACGTCCTCCTTAAACCCCAAACTTATACAAATAAAATCGGTCCACTGTGTCTGCATCTGTCTGCCACACGCCATCCACTTGCTAGATCTAGACTACGCGGGGGCTTCGTAGCCTCTCCCCCCAGCATTTACCAGCCTTTGGATGTGCCTGGTACCTCAGTAACACTGCATGCGGTTATTAAGTCATATAAATTAATAATTAAAGTAAATATTAACTATTAATACCGTGCAAATACAGACATGTTCAAGACACTGTCAGGGATGGGCGAGCCTGCTTTTTGATCTGAGCAAGTGCTGATACTCACCGAATACAAATGCCGGTTTCACTGGAGGGGTAAATAAGGAGAAAACTCAGCGGTGAGTCGGAGGTGGAGCCTCAGCTGGCAAGAAATGGGTCTGGGATTGTGTTAGTCTGAAGCACCTCCTGTCTGCTCTCTTCCCCTTTCTCCTTGCCCAACATTTTTATTACCTGGGACTCTGCAACTGAACAAAACTCTGGGTCTTCCCATTTGTCTTGGGAAAACATCTTGTCTGTCTCCCTTTCTGTGTGGTCTGGTTTAGAGGCAGGACGAGAAGTGGAATAAAGCAGAATATGGCATTCGTGTCTGCTAGACTTCATTTTTGTCTTTTACCCGTGCCTGCCCGGCACTGATAAAGAGCCATCCTTGCCTGCAGGGTGAATTGCCGCAGCAGGCTCATCACGCTCCTGGGGCCACGCTCAGAAATCACAGGCTGTTCAGCGCCCCGGTGCAGGGGAACATGCAGGATGAGACACTTCTCATGTACTTATTGCAAGGTGAGAGGCCCGAACTCCACGGGCCACCATCTCTGCTCCTCTGCTTCTGTTTTGTGCCAATGTTATCGCAAGTCAGAGACTTATCTTGGATAAAATCTGTTGTGTTCCCAGCTAGGAACTCCATCCGGCTACATCTGGTATAACTTCCCAAATTAACATCCTCTTAACTCCTAAAATGTGATTTACACCTGCACATGCCTGACTTCTTAATACGGACTGTAGTTTCCCAGCACCATCACGCTTGTTTGGACAAAAAGAGGAGTCACTTGATAAATCAGAAGCTTTTAACAGAGCCAGTTTTTCCTAGCAGAAGACAAAGGTTTATAAGACCATCATGTTAGACGAAGAGCCTGAGTATGGTGTGCACCTTCATTCCTGAAGCAAGGAGTGCCTCTACCGAGGAATCTGTTATAAATCACATTTTTAGTGAGACTGGCAAAGCTGCATAACTCTGGCCTCGGGGAATCTGTCTAATTTGTCAGCTAAAATTCAGTCTCCTGATAGAAAACTAGTCCGTTCATGCTTCACGAAGGCTAATTACCCATGGAAGGAATCTGCTCAGGGAACTGTCAGCGATGATGTGGTGTGGCAGCATCATCCGGCTGGGAGCTTCCCAGGGAAGGTCAGCAGAGTTCCCCCTCCTCCTCGTGCCGAGCCTTAGCCGTGCAGCCGCTCTCCCCCATCTCTCCTCTACACCCACACGTCGCCTCACGGCATGGTCAGCAGGATGTCCTGGGAGAGAAGTGTCCCAATGTGGAGCTTTTGCATGGAAACCGCTTGCTCCCAGTAGCAGGCTGTCCCCTGCGTCTGGAAGTAGGGGGAGTCTGCTGTAGTCGGGATGGTCTAAAAGAGGCAAGATTTACAAGAAAAAGTGTGTTTTGTTAGAGCATTAACAGAGCTGCAGAAACCAGAGGAGTTCTTAGGTACCCACGTCCTTCTTCAGACCTGCAACAGGAGCTGCTCACAGACTCACCGTCCGTTAGGTTTCAAGACAGAAGGGACACAAACAACGTACAGCAAATAGGAGCTTCCAAAAATAATCTCGGGCAGAACCACTACTTAAATTCTTAAGAACTTATTTTTTTTGTAATCATTCATGTACATTATGAACTGTAAAAACTCCAGCATTGAATGAATCGCTACAGATTTACCAATTCCCATATCAGAGAAGAATTTTGTTTCTCTGCTGAACAAATGAAAGCAGTGACAAAGATTTTCTAACTACTCATCATAGTTTAATTCCGTTCCGTAATGTTAGGCGTGCAGAGTATTTTGTTTCTTCTGGGAAATAATCCTCTGTTGCTGGTCCTAAACTTCGATGAGTTAAGCACCGCTAGCTCTATTTGTTCCATCTTAGTAGCATTTTTAAATGACCCTGTTTTAGCACTGCTAAATATGTAGCCCAAACTCTGAGTATGTCACCAGGTTAGTGATGAAAATGGGAAGAGAGGTGGAAACAGTGGCTGGATCTTGGGGGAAACGTTCATTCACAGTTATGAGCAACCATCAGCAGCTAGAGGTTCAGAACCTTTCAGGGCCGAGTCATGATCCCGATTAGGAGTCGTTCGTCCAGGTTTCCTGGACTGAATTAATTGTATTAAGAAAGGAAAATAGTGTAATAAGAAGATAAGAACTGCTTGGGAAAAGTTACGTGCAGCCCCAAGCTATCTGTATCTACTTTTTCATTTGCTGGTGTAGGAAGGCTTAGTTAAAAAATACTGTTACCAGAAATTGTTTTTTGCAATTAAACAGTATAATGCAGATTGACTGAGTAAGCCTGAATTCAGCAGGGTGCTGAAGCCAATGCAAGTGTGCGAGAAACCGAGCAGTCTTGGGGTGATTAGGAACCTTAAAATAATGCCTGTGTTTAAGTTTCTTGATGTACCAAAACCCCTCTGTTCTGTTTGACTCCATCAAGCTTGTGTGTTTGTTCTACCAGATGGCATCAATAACCAGTCTCTTCTGAGAGTACTGTGTAGAAAAGGGAGTATAATTGTCTGAAAAGAGGCCTATTAAGTGTTTGCTTTTAAATCAAAGAACACTTTTGAAATATTAAATAAAGAGGGACTACAATGTGTAAGTCACTCCAGCCCATCTCAAAAATACTGATGCACATTAATGATTTACTTTGGGCTTATACATCTATTTGCTTTCTTATTCAAAACTTTGCATTGTTACCCTAGCAACCCCAGTATCTCACAGAGTTTAGCAGCTTCTCCATCTAAAGTACACCCTCTTAAGGAAATTCATACAGGTTCTGCTGAGAGCCCTTTTACCTTTTTTCCCCATTGTTTGTAAAGGAAGAAATAATGACTGGTTTTGTCGTGAATGGGCCATTTTTCTCCTTTCTTCCTCCCCTCTCCCATCCTATTAATGGTAGCTGAGATTTAAACACGACGGCACATTCACTGTGTTCACTGTTTAACAACGTTCCCAGTCTTAAATGAGTTGGGCTGCTTCACTCCCGTATCGATGCAAAGAGCCTTTCTAAGGAATTCCTTGCCTTGTTTGAGAGGATACCTTCATTCTCAACCGTCTGGCCTCTCCTATGTTCCTTTGAACAAGAGCAATATAGCTTTGCTCTGTCTGATAGGCTGGGGCATCATTAACTGGGGAATATTTGAGCCCTTCTTAGCGTTCAGGGGCCTCTCAGCCCTTGGTGCGGTGGTAAACATCAAGAAGAGGTTGCCAGTGAGCCTCAGAGCCCCGCTTCTGCCCCATGGCATTCCCTGGCAGGTAGACAAGGATGAGGGGAAGAGCAGTAAACACCCTGTGGGAGACTGTTCCTCTCAGAAGCCAGAGATGACCTAAATCGTCTGCTTTGCAATTGTCCGGCCTCCGCTCTGCACTGGTGGCGACTGAGAAAGGTCCTGCTCCAGGAGTCGAGCCAGGCGACCGCAGGCTGATGCTGGAGCTGACAGCCCTGGGGAAGGGGCAGTCCTGCTTCACCCCGGGTGCCACTTCCCACCCTCACTCCGTCGTTTGAGGTCTAGCAGTCACCTGGCAGAAGAACCAACTGATTCAGAGGGCTGGAAGCCAACTCCAGGACTCTCTGCTCTCCTTCCTCCTGCCCACACTTGGGTGCTGGGGTCCCACAGCTCCCCACCTTTCGCACTGTGCTGCTGCGAGTGTTCCTGTGGCCACACATCCATCTGGGCTGGTGGCCTGCTCTGACTGTTCTGCTTTTGCCACACCATATTCATATTATTGTCATTATTTTCATTAGTTCCCAACACGGGTCCACCACGTGGTGGCTTGGCACTCACCTGAACACAAGGGAGGGGATGGGCACCTGCAGGAACGAGCGACGGAGCACGAGGTGGCCGGACATGATGACTGGCGTTGCCACCCTTCCCACAAAGCGTGACAGGGCAGGTGGTTTTGGGGAGGCAGGTCAGAACTGGGAAGCAAGGTAAACTTTGTGATTTGTGCTGGGCGGACAGCCACCCATACTGCTGTGACACGGCCCGAAGTTACAGAGGACCTAGCCCAGACTAGACCCCGAGCAAGCCACAGGCAGCTCCTGAACCAGAAAATACCCTCTGCATCCCTTCTCTCCCCTCCTGGCACAGGGCAGCGTGGGGCTGCCCACACCGGACAGACGCCAGTCAACGGAAGGCTCTAGAGAATTAGGTCCAGGGAAAAATGTTCCTGAGAAGGGGTGGATGGACCAAAGCCCTGAGAGTCCATCCCCTGGGCAGCACAGGCGCAGCCGCACGCTCACCTGCAGCGTTCTGCTAACGCCAGAAACAGCAAGAAGACTTGTTGAGCACTGTGGGTTACATGACAATTAAATGTTTGTTCCAGATGTTGATTTTCTTAATTAAGAAGATTTATTCAGACCAATGCAGAAGAAAAAAATAAATGCAAGCTTAAAGCTTCGGAAGAGTTTCAAAGCTCGTTACTGAACATTATTTACTTGCTGTGTAATCTCATCACTCATTGACCTCTGGCAAACAAAAAGTTGGGCTGACAGCAGCTTCCAGATTCCTTCCTCAAGCCAAGATTCTCAAAAACACCTTCATTTTAAAGTTGTATTTCAACATCTACAGATACTCTGTCCAACAATCTCTGTTAAAAGCACCATCCTACTTGTCTTTTGCCTTTCAAGAATCTTGCTAAGAGGACTTCACCGTAAGCTAGGTAGGTAGATTATTTTTTTTTTTAACAAGAGTAAAGGGAACAATTTCCCAAAGAAGTGAAGCCAGTCTGCGTCATAGAATAAAAACAGAAAAACTGTTTTCTTTATTTTTTTTCTTGGATCTATAAAAACATCTCGTTAATCACTGCAGGGTTTCTGAGGGGAAAAAATGTCTGAGATCCCTACACAATAATATAAACTAGACACATATGAAAAGATCGACTGATTTAATGATTAAACAAAGAGAGGATGTGTAAATGACTGAGGAATGTATCAGGGAAACAATTTGTCAGTGTGTCCACTTTTGCACTCTTAATAATTCACTTAAAGGAGATGCTGAGGTGGACTCAGTTAGCTCTTGCTCACATTAAATGTAAAGAGGTTTTGTCCATTTCAGTCACAAAAAAACTAGATTATGTCCAGTTTTTGACAGTTTATAAATCTGTTTCAAACCCGATTAAAGCTTTCCAGATTTTGGATGATGTTATCCTCTCAAAATGTTGAATTTTGATGAAATAAAGTGTTTTTCAGATTTTTTTCCAAAACCAGTAACAGATTTTTTTCTCAGATAGAGAATTATCTGAGATTGTCCAGGTTTTGAAGTGAGGATGAAAAATGCTTATGAATAGTCTGATGTGAAGAAGGAAGGAAACCTTCATTAAAAGCTTTTCAGTGTTTGGATAAAAGCAGAGAAAGGAGAATGCATCCTAATCTGTGCTTGATTGTATAAACTAGGTAGAAATGACAACACACAGCTATTTTATTGTCACAGTTGAAATACGGAAGTGCAAATATTAAATATCAGCAATACAGTCTCAAGATATATTGGGGGAAAAAAGTATAGAATTAATTTTCTGGTTTAGCAAAAGAAATACTTGGTTTCACAGGATGAACTGGTCATTGCAAACTGCTTAATGAGCTCAAGTGTGAGTATTTTTTCCAGTCAAACTGCAAATGAAGCAATTTTGGAGGAGTTGCCTCCATGAGATGAACCACCTTCTGCTGAGCACGGATGGAAAGTGAACAGCTTTGCGAACAGAAGTCCCTTGGGCATGCAGAAGCTCCCATTGACCTCAAACAAGGCCAAGCATCTCTGTGACCACTGTGCAGAGGTGCCATTCCCTTCGTGCTATCCGATCGCTTCCTGCAGCTCTGAGCATCGCTGTTAACGCACAGGGACTGAACCTCGGCTAGTTTCCTCTATAGAGGCTGGAAAGCCCTCACTCTCTAAATCAGATTTGATTCATATAAACTAAAACACCTCCTAACTTCACCTCCTCCTTACTATACCGGTCTGTGAATTTATTGGAAGATAAAGTCTGGGTTTGCCCCTAGAAAGAGTACGGCACAAATGCCATCAGGGCAGTATCCCACGAGCTTTTGCCGTACTGTGAGGACAGAAATAGCCTGGGTCTCAACTGGCATTCGGTTTCTAGCCCTTCCACTGACAACCCTCAGCAGAGGTAGAACCATAAGACGGTGCCTGTTGAAATGCAATTAATTATCGGCCTTGTTGGCGCAGGACCAGCCTATCTCAGGCAGGCTACCAGACAGGGAGGTGTTATTTATATGAGATGTTGCGGTAGCGGTGAGAAAGCCACAATTCCCTGTGAAAGAACACTCAAGAACAGGAGAATCTCTGTCTGGGGGAGTTTGGCTGCTACCAGTTCGGGTGAGATCTGAACTGGTGAGCCATCAAGTCAAAAGGTTCTGCAGCTCATTAGTTGCTTCGCGAGCCAAACCGCTCTATCACACCGTTTCAGATTAACCTCACTGCAGAACACGTCTTTGTGTAATGCGGTGGAGTTTTGCTCCCTGCAATGTGTGAACATGAGTTACTGCTTGCCAGGACTAGGAGCAGAGCTACTCCAGGAGCGCACCAGCGATAAAATTGGGATATAGAGTTGTAATTGCCTCCTTGGAGTATTCTCTCCTCCTTGTTCTGGTTGGGAACATGCTCACTTACTACCCGTATTAGAGGCATATTATCTTCTCCTCCATGAAAGCTTAGCTGCATTGCCTCACATACTATTGGGAAAAAAGCCAAAGTGCCATCCATATATGACCACTTCCATGTTCCTTCCCTCCTACCTCTGCATAAACCATCCCACAAAGCTTGTTCACACAGCCCTGCCCATCCCTGGCACTGCGAAGTGGTCTCAGTGTGTGCCTGTCAAGGGTGGTGAGAAACCAGGCCTACAAGTTAGAAAGGAGAAGCTTGAAGTGCATTTTCCTCCTTGCCATATCGGTTTGGAGACGGAGGGGTGGAGGGAGAAGGTCGTTTCTGGTGGTAGCGCACATTTTCCTAGCTCAGCTTAGCTGGAGTACGCATGCTTGTGGTTCATCCTCACAAATGCCATGTCAGGCCTCGTGCCAATACAAACACAAAATCTGTCTTCAATATATATAGTGAAAAAAATAGTTCCAGCCCACTCCAAATTCGAGTGTGTTTGCAGAGAGAGGGAGGAAGCGAGGAAGGCTCTGGTAGTTGTAGCAGAGTTATGCTGAAACTCTGCCCTTAATAGGCTATGTGGACGAAAGCACAGCTATTTTCCCTAGGTGGCATGCTTTAGAGTTGATTATAATACAAATAAAAATGTTTTCAAACACAGCAGACCTAAGGTCTTGAAGGAACATATCTTAATTCTGTCGGAGAAGAGTTTTCACAGGAGTATGTGGGAAATAAGGTGCCAGCACACCCTGCAATTTGAGGGAGATACAGGTGCTTTATGCCACATACCAGTGTGAAACCTCCAGTGTTCATTCCTGATAAAGACATCTTAACAAGAGACATGATATTGTTCATTTTGTCTTTAAAATATTCCCGTGTTGTAGAAGTCTGCAAAACCACCTCCCCCAAACTTAGGTGTTGGTAAAAATGTTCAAACCTGACATTTAAATAGGCTGAGATCCTGAAATCCGTTTAGTTTTCTTGCGCCTGGAGATCCAGTCATCCATGGAGCAGAAGTAGCATGAATAAAATAAAATAAAAAAAGAACTTCTCAAGGAAGGCGGCAACTGAAATGGATCATGACAAGTGTTTGATCACAACTGAAGACTGGAAGAAAAAAAAGAGGAAAGTTAACTTTGTTTTCAGGTGGTCGGTCACTAAAAATTAAATAGAAAACAAAAGAGACCATATAAATTAATAAATTATTCATGGCAATTAGTTTGCCAAGCATAAATCCATGCAGTTTTCGTTGAGAATAAAGATCCCAGTCTGGTTTCCTGGCCTGATTCCAGGCAAGGTAATTACATTGTGCCTACCTAAAGTTCCCCTTCAGTTCATCGTGATATATGTGTCTTCCTCTCTGAAAACTGTTGTCTAACAAATCTAGAGTCTGCCACTTGCCTTTTGATGTTGGATAGCTTTGGGTTTTGCTACAGGACTCTTTATACCTCCACTCCAGTAGGGTTCATATTTCTTAGCCTGATAGCACTGAAAAATAGAGCTCAGGCCATAGCGTTGCTAAATACCAATATTTCTAAGATTTTCATATGATTAAATATTTTAATGTCCTTCAGTGAAAAGTTTCAGCCACGCCAAAACCAGACAATTCAGCCCAGAAAGGGCCCTGACTTTGCCGAGCCTCCAAAAGCTGCTGTGTTTTATGTTTTAGCATTAGTTAGGAACTGGATTTCAGTCAGGCCACCCTCCACAGATACGAACCGGGCACCTTCGTGCTTCCGTGTGCTCTGGGGGTTTTCCACACCTTACTTCAAGTTTCAGAGCAAGATGAAAAACATTCCAAAAGCAGCCGAAGGCTGTTCCTGCAGCTCCACCTTTTGGAGCTGGGGATCAGCCGGATCGAGTCGGTTATTTCTTTACTAGAGAAGGACTTAAACTTGTATTTGTGGCTAATGTTAACCTCTAAAATATAAAGAATAAAGCACCTTGGAGCTTTTACAGATATGTTGATTCCTCTCAGAAACCCCTAAAATGCTTTGGGCTGGAGATTTTCTTCTGAGTAGTTTCTGAAGGGTGCTCAGTATCAGCAAGGACCCTGATTTTATATATATATACTTATCATCATCATTATAAAAATGTTTTCATCTGTCCTTTCTGCTTAAGATTCACTTGAAATCATTATGCTAGATTGAGATGTGCTGTAAGTAGACCATGTCAAATAGAACAGCATCTGCTCCATGGCAAATTCAACATCATTCTTCTACGTTTGAGATGGATTTGGTTTCTAATCCACACCCTCACAAGGGATTGCAACTTGGAGACTTCATGCAGTAAGGTGCTGAGTACCTGCAGTGCTGAGGTAATTTCTGTGCTCCTGGGGGAGGTCGAATTATCTGGTCCTTGTTAAAGAGGGCCCAGCACACAGCAGGAGGAGATGTTACCCTGTATGGGTGGGCTGGAGACACCTGAAACATTCAGAAAGCAACCTGGATGCCATGAAGTTCCAAAACACCTGGATCTGGACTATAGCACAAGTCCACCTCTGCTGGAAAAAACAGGAGTATGTCAGAGGCTGCCGAAGGGACTGATCCAGAGCCTGCTGGAAGTTCTGGTACATACGGCTTCCACTGGGACTCGAATCCAGTCTGTGGTGAGTTTGAAGATGAAAAGGTACTGCGGTGGCCAAGAGTGACCTTTAAGAGGAAAGAATCCCCCCAGAATAAATATCCTCACTTGTTGGTTCTAGAGAGTGAAGGGATGAGTGAAAAAAAGCAGTAACTCGCAGATCAACAACATAAAATCCTTTTTACCTCTTTTCACTATTCAGCCACGGATTAAATTGCTTTGATGAATATCAGACACGTATTTGCCTTTCATCGCTTTTCATGTTCTAAACCTTGCTCCCAGACTCAGCAGCTCTGTTTCAGACTACTAAACATTATATGTGCACAGGAGCAATTTGGTGTATATAATGATAGGCATGATTGTTAAATTGGTTTCCAGTGTCTTTCAGGCTGTGTCCCTGCAGAATTGCAATTAAACACTTGACAAACCACAAGGCTATGCTAATCCCGCTTCAGAAATCTCTGATGGCAAGGATGGCAGTCTGTCTTCCTTCTCTGCTGAAAGACGGCGAAATCCAGCGTTACTCAGGCTCTGCTTAAAAATACTCTGGTTTTCCCCTTTGGCTCGGTGGTTCGTGTTTCAGCTGTAACATTCTGCCCGAGTTTGCTTTTGCCGTGTAACAGTCTCCTCTTTGTTTAGCCCTGCTACCTCATTTCTCTCTATTAGCCTTTAATCCCTGTCAGGGCTTCACCTTTGCAACGATGAGGTCACAGCTCACGTTGATTGGGAAAGGAAATCCTGATGATTGTTGCTGACAGAAAGCTGATAATGCTGGTTTGGGCAGCAATAAATTCTCAGTCCCTAAATGAAGACTAATCTTCGAGCCAGAAATCACCTCTTTCAGTAGTTTTTTGGGCCTCATTCACAAATATTTTCCCATGCTCAAGCTGCTTGACCTCTGGAGCATTCAATGCACCTATGTTACTGTGCAGAACTGTTTTCTGTGGATCAAAATAAGCAGCCATCTATCAGTGAGAGGCAGGTGAAATTATGAAATAAATCAATGACGTTATCCTCATTGGGAATGCAGCACTCTGAGCTCTCTGTAGCCTCTGCAACCCTAAGTGCAAAACTGGTGGCTGCTGCTGAGCACTTCTGTCCTGTCAGCATTTTTATTTCTTCAAATGACTGTTGTCAAGACAGATTTTTTTTTTTTTAAATATTTTTTCAGGACAAATCTACATCATGCAGAGAGATAAAAGAGGTGAGCAGGAAGGGTTTGTGCTGTTAAATTTGTGTTGCTGACCTGATGAATGATTCAAGATAGTTATTAAATAACCCTGAGCAAAGCAGATGCTTCTTTTACAACATCATAAATGCTGCGTTTGGTGCAGTTCCCCGCTTTAAATCATGTATGGCCATTGAGCAGGTCCTTCTCCACTGCAGTGTCCATTACATGCACCCTCCTTGCACCCCCAGCAGTGACACAGCTCCTTGACAGCAGCGAGCAGCAGGAAAGTTCACCAACAGTCAAACATGGAAAGCTTTACTGGAAATCCAATAATTCAAATAATTGACAATACTGCCAAAAGCTTAACTTCTGCATATTATATTGTCTTTTCCTTTCTATTCCTCCTGCAGTTCCCCAAAACAGACGTTCCTTCAGCACATTACAATCTAATCTGCACCTAGCATCTTATCCACCTAACAGAACCTCAGTGCTCCCAAATGCAGCTTCTTTGTGAATTAATTCCCTCCTGGACAGCTGTATCCAGGCTCAGTTCTCCAAGAAACGAGAAGCTGGTGGTTGAAAGCTTCAGCTCGCACTCTGCCAGTCCAATCTGGCTGTTGCTTTTGTCTCTGCAGCAGGCTACACTCCCTCCTTTGATCAAAATAACCCTGGACTTTGGTCTGAATGCAGATTTGAACTTGACAAATTGGGTGCCCCTTCTCTAGCACAGTGGGCATTTTACTCTCTTTCCCACTAGCAGTAACAGAGCTCCCTGCTCCCGTGCACAGCTGGTAGCATTTTAGTTAGGCAATCCCTGTGTAATGGATTACAATTTTTTTTCCTTCCTTCCACAGCATGTTGGTCTTCCCAATAGTGAAAATCAGAATATCACAGAATATCACAGAATATCACAGAATATCACAGAATATCACAGAATATCACAGAATATCACAGAATATCACAGAATATCACAGAATATCACAGAATATCACAGAATATCACAGAATATCA
>Ga0065711_1005860_pt1 | contig 18953 bp, 17 predicted proteins | sample Hoacrofraction12_FD_59098 | JGI IMG/M metagenome (GOLD analysis project Ga0065711, IMG submission 59098) | Hoatzin crop microbial communities from Cojedes, Venezuela - Epithelial fraction 12 v2 (version 2) | ecosystem: Host-associated > Birds > Digestive system > Esophagus > Crop | place... | reverse complement strand
ACTTCTTCCCTCTGAGGGTGACGGAGCACTGGAACAGGCTGCCCAGGGAGGTGGTGGAGTCTCCTTCTCTGGAGATATTCAAGACCCGCCTGGACAAGGTCCTCTACAGCGTACTGTAGGTGACCCTGCTTCGGCAGGAGGTTTGGACTAGATGACCCACAGAGGTCCCTTCCAACCCCTACCATTCTGTGATTCTGTGATTCTGTGATCTCAGAAACAGTAGATAGAAATTAAGATGGTTCAGTATTTAAAGGTGTAATTTGTAAAGTACCTTATAACCCTTTGAAATTAAATGTGCCATACAGGCTGGCATTATGTCTCATACAAACAACTGAGGAAGAAACTTATTCTATGTAACTGCCGTCGTGCTTGCTATGTTTTGTCGTGTGTGTTCATAATACAGTGCTAGTTTCAGTACAAGAGAATAAGAATATCAATTGCCTGTTGATATTAGAGCACATTAAAGTGTTTAACCAAAGTGAAATTGATTGCATTGAATTGCAAATTTCAAATTGGGAAAAGCAGTTGAAAATCAAATTAGGATCACTGGAGAGAAGTTAATATGCTCTTTAGCTTTACTGTGCAATAATACAAGCTTGAAATATGACAGCATATTCTACTAAAATTGGGTTATATGATTAGCATTGTGTAGTTAGCTTTACATCGTCTTTAGGCTGTTTACTGAAACTTCTCTGGGTCTTGTTGTCACCAGAATTACCCTGTGCATGTCTGCCAGAGGGCAGAAACAGTTCATAATGCCAATCTGTCCCTAATCTCTGGTTTTAGTTTAGTTGCATGGGAGCTAAATCACACAAAGTTCACCAATGAACTTACTATATTGCTAGCATAAAAATAAAGAAACATAAGGAGGCAGCACATTTTACTTTGATCTGATGTACTGCTCAAAGATCTGCAAAATGCAACACTCCCTGTCCTTAGGAGTAAATGGCTGCAGCTCAGCTGTACGGAGTGCTGTGTGCTCTCCTGATGTTGAAGGTATCCCAGCCAACTGGGGAACCAAGGCTACTTCTGGGATGGAAAGGCAGAACTCACTGAAGTTAATGCTGGGCTTGATGTAGACATTTCTCCAGGGTGTGGAAAGGGAGTGTTGGTTGGCACCGACCTGCATTAGAAGGAAAATGAAGCATTTCAAAATAGTCATCAACCAGAATGACTTTTCTGTTGTGCTCAGTTCTAGCAGTCAGCAAACAGTTTTAAACTTACACTGGCAGGTTTACTGAATGGCAGAAAAACATGGATAGGAAATGTCAACATTTTTAGGGCTTGGAACTGAAGAACTTTCCACTTTCTAACTAGGACTAATGTGAGAAGTTTTCTAAATGTTTGAAATAAATAAAATAAAAGAAACATCAAAGAAACAGAAACAGTCCTTCCTACTCAATTGTTTTATCATGTTTTGGCTTTTTGTACTTCTCAGCTTGGCATCAGGGGTCATCTACAATCATAGAAGAATAGAATCATAGGTTGGAAAAGACCTCTAAGGACAAGGACATCTCTTGAACGGTGTAGCTAGCTTGACTGGTTAGGAATAGTTTACATGTTATGTATTGCTATAGGACATGGCAGAAGTCATTACGTGGGCTTATAACTGTTTTTTTGTTTCCTAAATTAACTGAGGCATATAGCTCACTGTTTCTCAAACCTGGGCCACTTGTCTGTGAGACTATAGAGATGATGTGTGAAACAATGGCAGGTTTTTTTTTAAAAAAAACGCCAACCATATACCGGAGTCCCTCATAGGTAAAGCAAACCAACTAGGGAAAATGCATAATTTCAGCTGTTTTTCACAGGAGAAGTGAAAAGTTTTTTTTTCAAGATGACCTACAGGTAGGTGGAGAAATGCTGCTATAAATGCCATGACACCAGCAAATAAAAAAAAAAAAAAAAAGAAGAATCTTCATTGTTTCTCAGGTTAAGTGGAAAGGAGCTTAAAGTTTGGACACTTAAAAAGTGATCATTAGGACAACTGCACACTGAAAATACTAGGTGTGCTTTTTATTGCAAACAATTGTGAATAGATTCTTTGTATTCTCTTTAGAAAATAATAAAGTGCAAGACTTGTTACGTTTTCTTATTTCCTGCATCTCCTTGCATCACCGACAGTGGATGGCCTGCAGTACCTCCCACTGCTTCAGCTGGCTGGGGGTGGCTCCGCTTGTGACGTGGGAGCTCCTGCTTGCTGACAGTGGAGTGTGAGGGAGCTGGTAGAACTGAAATTACATGGCATGTGGAGTCTGACTGGAACTCTGGAGATGGCAAAAGCTCCTGGAAAGCATGTCTGGCTGGAGAAAGCTATTTGAAGTTGTACCAATGCATTCCTAACTGGTGTCCATGATGGAGTACCAGGTGGCGTTCTCATGGAACAAGCTGTCCTTGTTTCCAGCTACAAAGTCACATTAAAGTCAGCTAAAAATACACTAGTTTCCTGGTATTAGTTCTTTCCATGTGAACAAGTGATGTGGGGTAGAAGAGGATTCTGAGGAGGAACAGAACTGGTTTTTGAAATTGCAACCAGGGTAGGAATGTGGATCTCAGATTTCAGAAATGAAGGAAGATAAGGTCTGTGAAGGGGAAGGAAGTAAGTTCATATTTCAGATCATACATGGAAAGAGGAGATCAGTGCAAACTCTTTTTTTGCTAAAATTCGTTCAGGGGAGAAAAATAGTTATTGGGGCTCAAAAGCTTGAAATCAGAAGTGCCTGTTTAATTTGTGTGCTGAAAGAAAGGCCTTGTTCAACGTCCAAGCAGTTGCTGTTGTGGCTGCACTGGGCAAGGGAAGTGGTTCCCCTGCTCTGCTTCAGTTTTGAGTTACGTCAAGACATCTGCTTCTTTACTACCATATTACTGCATGTAGTTCTTGATCTTTCAGTCATTGAAGCAGTAAGAGACAGTCTGGTTCCTGATCAGAAGGGAAGTTCTGGTGTATTCCTGGCATCTGTTTTGGGTGTTGGGTTGTAATTGAGTCTTAATTAATAACAAGCTGTTCACATCAAAACTTCAATTAGAAACAACATGGGCATTACTAGATCACTTTGCAGTTGTGTTCAAATGATACGCAGCTGTATGAAAAGTACTTTTTGAGTTTAATGTGAGTTTAATGTTAGTAAAACCTGTAGCAATTGTAATTAGTCTCTTGAAGTCCACTGTTTTGAAATCTGTCAGGATAAGTTTGGAGCTCCCTGCTTACGTACAAGAGGCTAAATTTTCTTATCTGCCAGAGGAAACTGTTCTGTCTTGTTATAAAAGTGTCTTCAGACTGGTGTGGCTGTGAAGTCTTGAACCCTAATGATCCTTTGCTGGCCAAGACAACAAACCAGTTCAGGTCTTGCACCAAATCATCTTGACTAGGTGCAACTAACACAACTGGCTTTCTTTTGATTTAGAAAATACAGTATTATTCAGAATTCAAGGGATATATGTGAAGAGGTTACCTTCCATATGACCAGATGGTCCCTGATTTGAGTGTCTGTGTAATGCAGTACCTCTTTCTAGTCTATCATGCCTGCCTATAAGTTATATTCATGTATATGCCTGTATGAATAGTTTCTGTTCATTCCATGGACTCGTGATCTCCCTGTGTAGCTTACATTTTCTTGACTCCAGTCTGTCTCTCCTAGTCTTTTTTCGCTTTACTCTCTTACTTGTTAGCTCCATTGTAAAGCATTGTATTGCGTCTATACTGCATTGTACTCTCCTGGTATAAATCATGACAAAGCCACAATATTAGTTGATTTCTGCAATGTAATTACAGAACAAATTCACATTGACCTCTTAGGATCAGTTTTAATCAAAATAACAAAAATATACTCAGAACGTTTCAGTGTTGGTTGTAACCTGTTTTTAACCTGTGCCTTCACACTTGCAAGGACTTAACTTTGATGATAAATTTTACCACAAAAAAAAAAAAAGTTAGAGAATAATGTTGTTGTGGTGAGTGTTGTCACATCTGGATTTTGAGTGAGCTCTTTTCTGGAAATGTTACTACAAAGTTACTTCAATAATCATGTTTATGTACTACTTAAATATGACATCATCAGCCTTGAAAAATATGATTTTGTTATTAATGCAAGCTGGGAAATGCGTGCTTGACTATAACCCACCTTAGAATTAGTAAAATTAGAATGAAAACATTTCATATTATCCATAACTTCCTTTTCATTATGTATCAAAACTCAGTCTTAAAACAATTTATTAACTTCCTAATGGATGAATATTACGTGATAGAATCATTAAGTGATAAGTAGTTGAGGATTTTGGATCAGCACTATGTCAGCACGTTGAATGTTGGGGTATAATATTGGCTGTTAGTGTAATGGCTATATAGAAAAAATTACTATGGGGTTTTTGCCCAATACTGATGACTTACAGAGGAGCGATGGTCTAGGCTGAGCAGTTCTATATACAACTGTCTGAAGAAGCAATCATCATATTTAGGATTGTAGTTAAACTTGCTGTTAATTTGACTGAATTCTTTGTTTTCGGTTTGATAATAAGAACTATTTTTCCCTCTCACCAAACGTTGCAGGTTAAATTTATTTTGATTATGATAGAGATTTCTCTCTAGTAGCATTTCCATGTGGGTTGGACTGGGTGATTTACTACAAACTAATTTTTTTGAAATGGCATTAACTAAATGTGGCAATAGTTTCCTAAAATCCAATTGTAGGGAGGAACTGCTGAAAAGAAAAGTGTATAAGGAGAACAGAAAAAACAGGAAGGCAAAATTAATAGATGCAGAATATCTAATGCAGCCTGATTTTAAGAAGATTCTCTAGGGAACGGGTTACAAAATCTGTGACATTTTGTACTGATTGTAGTATTATTGGAGTAAAAAGAGGCCATGTGCCTCAGATTTCTCTAACGAGTGTTACTAGTGTAAGGCTTGTGTCCCTTATCGTCATGGTTTTTATTATGTAATTATACGTGTTGCTCTGACAGGAATACTAAAAGAGTCTGCAGGCATCGCAGAAAATTTGCATTGTACGTAGTGGTATCAGTGAAATTAACACATCTTCATTATAAAAAATACAACTTGCTGAATTTACCATGGTGAAAGATTTTTCTTTACGTCTTTTTATATATGGATCATGGACAGCACAGACTAAAGGCTTCTGTGTAGGTTCGTGCTAGCGTCCTTGTAAAACTGCATAGAAAAAAAAAGACGTTGATGAATTGTATGTGTCATAGGGTCCAGTAAAAGCCTAAAAGTTGTCATTAATAACTAGCTAAATGTGCAGAGTTAGTTCATTTTTCTTCCGTAGGACTTCTGTGTGCTTACGTAGACAGAAGTGAATATACTGGATGACAACATATCTGACTGGGATTAAGAGTAACATGGTTTTAGATTGTCGACTTGTTTTGTCACTTTACACAAATCATTTCATTACATCAAGCCTGTCAGTTATTTCTTGTGGTGAAAGGAGACTTGTAACCATGTACTCAGCAGACCGTTGAATGTTCTGTGAGTAAAATTTGATCACCTTTGTCCATTCTGATATCTTCTTGTCCATCCTTATAATGATCTGTGCTTTATAGGGAAAAATTTTGCAGAAGCTTCTGTACTAATTATAGGTGATACAATTTAATATTGGTGTTGATGTTATCAAAAGAGAAAAATCACTTGTGCCGAAAAGATGAACGACGTAATTGACTTCTCTGAAGTTTCATAGGTGTAATAGAATTCATAATTTTAAACAATGTACAGTATCATAATAGAATAAATAATTTTGAGAAGTCTGAATTTCTTTTTTTGGTTTCATCAGAGAGATAAGATAAAATGGGGTCAGAAAGTTGTTCAACGATCAGTTTCTATAATGGAAATTTTTGTTAATTTGTAAAATAACCAGAAGTTTATATGGAACAAAAATTTCAAAAGGATCCTGAATAAGAAATGTCAGCAGTAGGCAGATGCAATGCATTTTGATATTCCCAAATAAAACTTTTCAATGATTTGTTGAATGGTGTTAGCTCATAGAGGAAAATATGGACAGGGGGAATATGAACTCAGCTCATGCAAGACTACAGCAGCTCGGGCAGCTACAGAAAATTGTCAAAGGAATCAGACAAAAATATGTCATGTTAGTTTAGCAGCAGAAATAATATGATACTTCTTCTCCCCCGTATGTCCCCGCAAAAAAAAGTATTTAGATTTTCCTAGTGGAATCATGATATTTCCTAATGGAAATTCAAAACTCTTCAGTGAAATAGTGAGAAAAACATGGAAGACAAATTAATGACCCATTGTCATTCTAACATGCATGTAGTATTTTGGGGGTGATTGCCCTCAGAGGGCAGAAGAATCTGGAAAGACAGAAATTAAGGTTCTTAATCAACATGCTGTACTTAAACAAGGCTCTCATTTGCCTCGTCCTCATTGGTGAATCACCCAGATTATACATATCACACTCCAGTGGGTTTCTGCTACGATAATAAGATTGCATACTTCATTCGTATTTATACAGTTCTGACAATTAAGTAACTCAGAGCTTTTAAGGCTTTTTAAGTGTGGATACGTCTGAGACTACGTTCCCGATCACTACAATACCGTCATACTTCAAAACTGTTGGAACAGCCTCTGGCGCACTCTTGTCCTCAGCCAATTTAGAGGTTTCACAAGGAACCCGGGTGCAGTTTGAGAACTGGCATGGGCTGGCAACGTGCACAACAGGCAGCTGGGAAGTGGATGCCCTGTTTTCAAAGAGAAGACAGTTTAATAGTATGTATGTTGGTTATTGTATGCCTTAATGCCAGGGAACTGTTTAGAACACGTTCAGATTTGTACTATAAATGTAACCTCGATGTCTTGAATGTGCTACATTTTGCATTATGCTCATTCAGAGCTTTCATTGATAATTTTCTATTTCTATAGACCGCGCTTTAGAAAAGAGCAATTGTAGTATTGTTTTACAATGTGTATCTGTAATTCCATCATTTTAAGTGCATCTTGCTAATATTAATCCAAACTCAGTCTTAAGCACCCCATGATATGCAGCAGTCTACGGTTCTAAATCAAGGACTGCGCTGGTAGGATTTTTGTCAACTTATGAAAGGCATATTTTTTCATGCTGGAATAAATTGTAGCCTGGAATGCTGCACAGAAAATCCATTGCCTTTAGCGGAAGTCTATTTTATTGCTAAGGCAACAATAATGAGGAGGATCCATTTCTCTTCTCCATGTCCATGTAGATATCTGCCTTCAGGGAAAATGAGACCATGGTGACACAGCGAGGGAAAAAGTTAGAGAGATTGTGCAAGAGGTCTGCCTACCACAGCAGTTCCTCTTATTTTATATTCTCAGTAGGAATGACCTGTGCATACCAGAGACGTGGGAACTAACGCTTTTTTGCTGAATCAAAAATGTTTCTCTGCAAGCATTTATGTTAAATAAACTTTCAGTCAGAGGTGCTGGATCCCCTGAGCCAGCAGCAGTGGACCAGGGCTCCCAAGAGCTGACGCCCAAAGAAAACCACATGCCCGAGGGCTCCCTCTAGATCCAAGAGCCGTAAGGCTTTGCAGGCTCAGTCGCCATAGCCTGGAGTCTGAAAGCCCCGGGCACACCTGTGGGGGTCGGGGATTTGGGGCCAGCGCTGGGGAGCTGGGGTGTAGCTGCTGGGGCAGGAGCGGGCAGGCAGGGCTGTGGGCTGGTGAGCCAGGACGGCTGTGTGGGGCGCAGGGCTGGGGACCCCCGGCAGCTGCTGGGGCCACCGGGGTGGGCGATTAGCGAGCGTGAAAGTATTAAGAGTATTGATTTCACCGAGCAGCTGCTGGATGCAGTGAGGTTATTTCCTGCAGGAAGTTTCACGTGCTGGGATTGTCAGAATGAAATATTCTCTCAGTTTCCAGTTCATGGGAAATTGAAAAAAAAAAATATTTTTTGTCTGATTCAGAGTAAAACCAAATAAGCTTCCCTGCTTCCCCCCAAAACTTTTTCGCAAATCAGAAATGCTACTGTTCAGCCAGCTTCACTCAACAAACAGACCAGAGTCTTCTGGTAGAATATGCTTTATTCATGCCTGTACCAAGATCTGATTTTGCAGGCCAACGCAAGGTTGAAGACAGAAATCTGATCTTAAGCAACTTGCCCATTGTAATACTGACCTTCTAAATCAGCTGGTAGTTTCTACATTTGAGCAACTCTTTCCTCAACTCAGCTCAGAAGATAATGCAAAAGTGCTGATCAGAATTCATCCTGATGCTCTTCAGAAAACCAAATTAACATTTGGATTAGAGAGCCTGATACCTATTCCCTGAATGTTTGGAATATTAAAACACGACTCACACTGTAGGTGTTAAATGTCAGTACTCAGAATAGTATCTAAATCACATGAAACCCGAGCAAAGGAGACATCCAGATAATGGAGGTCTGCTTTTGTGTTCTAACAGAAAGCACAATAAGGTTTTTTAGGGAGAAACTGTAGGTGTGGAACAAGCTTCCTCGATCTGCATGGCGTCGAAGTAGGACCATCTTCAGAGTTTCTTAAATGCCTTTCTGGCAAGGGTGTTTGCAGAGCTCACACTGTGCCAGGTGGTAATTTTTACACCATTTACTACTCAGGATTCATTTTTAAACTTGTGTTTATATTCTTGGCCTTGACCATCCCTGGTTCAATGCCTGATGTGTTGGCCGATAAAACAGCCATTCCCATCAGCAAGGGCTTGTCTGGGATTCATCAGTGTGCCGTAGATACTTAGGACAACTTTGTATTTTTTTTTTCTATGGGACAATGTGTCACCATCTGCTGAATATGTGGTCTATTTTACAGAGAGTGTGAATCATTATAGTCCCCAGCAGTAGATTTTGCATCTGATTTCTGAGGTCTCAGCTCAGTCCTGCATCACAGCCAGGACAGTAACTTTGCTCTTGCAAGACAGGCAGCTCTGGTCAAGTGATGTTTACCAGTTGCAGTGGACTGCATGACTTTACGTTAGAGTGGAGAAACCAGCCAGCAAAATCCTGTTACTGTTGGGAACTGGATTGTAAAGGAAGTTCAGCTGAGTGAATCTTGAGCTGCAGTGATAGCGAGCTCACCACTGGAGTGCTGAATTCATTCCGAGTAAGTGTTGGGAGATCTCAGCAAATGTAGGAAAGGTGAACCCTGGTGTTCTCAGTGTTGCAGTTCACTCTGCCTGTACTCTTTGGTGATGTGCTTGGTGGCTGGGGAGCTGTGGTTAATGTAGGCACTCCAGGTTGAGCTTACAGGACTTGTGGTTTTCCCAGACCCCTGAGTATGTACTGAGCAGGCCCCCTTTGTGCAGGTGCCACTGGCTTCAGCGAGAAGGTGATGCTGCTAATTTAACATGGAAAACTAGTAAAATCTGTCTTGAAGTGGTTATTTTTGCTAGCCTTTGCTCCTTGATAATCTGTTTTATTTGGAGATAGTCTCTGATCTGTTAGGGAAAAGAGCATAAAAATATATCCCTTTCTTCCACAAGTAAAGAGACTTTTCTGTGTATGCATCACTTGCTGCAAGATGGCAATCAAGCAGTGCCACCCAGAGGGGTACAAGAAAGGATTCTTACATATCTTCAGAGAGAGAGCTGAAATTATGCTAGTCCAAAAAGGACAGTAATGTAATAAAACCGAGTCCTTTGTCGACTCATCTTTGCAGTTTTCTGATATATTCTAGAGGATTTTCCAGATTATGTTTTTGATGCGATATCATCTTATTTTTATCAAAGAATATAAGAATATATCTTTTAAATATGCTACTGGGTTTGAGACTGTAATGTTTTCATAAAATTATTAACTTAGCAGTGGTTGCACAGCGATGTACTACTGTATGATATATGTGTGTTTCTGTAAATACAAGCGATAACTATGTTTTTCTGAAACCAGTGGAGAAGTACTTGGCTACATAATGAACAGCAGTAGTAATGTTTATTCTTCATAGAAACTTCTAGAAGATGCTTAATTTTACACAAAATATTGACAGTTCAGGAAAGAAGTCTTTTCCATCTTTTCCACTTCAGCTCAATAGGGAGGTACCTCTGTTTCCTATTTTTGTTTCCAAGGTCACTGTTGAAGTAATTGCTTTTGGCAGAGAATTAGCAGATACTCCATCTTTTCCTAAAACTCCTTGAGATACCTTCATGAAATGTCAGTGCAAACTCTGTTTCTCTCCCTGAAAAATCCAATAAAGGCTGAAATCTCTTGGAGCTTTGAAACTCAAACGAAAGTTATGTTCAGTCATCGGGGGTCATTTTCAGTCTACTGAGCCTCAGCTCTCACAGGACTGAGATGGCATGGCTGATTCAACACCCGCTGCTGCCAATGGAGAAAAGTCTGTTCAAATGGACTTACATAGCAACCTAATGACATCAGAAGATAACAGGTGCTGTAACTCATATGCAGATTTAATACAACAGCTGGTTCAAAAATAAAGATGTACTAATATCTGATAAATCACCTTTTAAAGTTGTTCTCAAACAGTGTTAAAATGGTGTTAAAAGTGCAGCCACTTGTGTTTAGGAGCTTTTTTGTCAAAAATACTTGCCAAATTGCTTTAAAAAGCAATATGGGATTATCTCAGCAATATGGTTCTAAAACATGTTCATTTAAGAGAGACTTGCTTCTTGATAAGTAAGTCTATAAAGAAGAGGATCTTGAAAGGCCAATACCTTGATTAAAAAAAAAAACAGAAAAAAGAAAAAGTCACAAAATATTTCATTGCAAGCACAAAAAAGCACAAAACTGAAGTTTTTTAAATCATATTGTTGGAAAAAATAGCATTTGTCAATTTGGTCTAGAAAATACAAATAGCTTTAATGATTTAATAATGGGAAGGAATCAATGAAGAAAACACCAAAACACTGCATTAGTGTGACTTTGAATCCCTTCCTAGACCATCAAAGGCAGTCATCTTACGAAGCTTGATTGTGAGAGCTCATTCAGAAATAGCAAGAAAAAGGCTGTGTGGAAGGGGTATTACTGAGGTAACTGAACCGCAACTGCATACGGTACCCGCAGTTATTTTGGTGGAGAAGACCGTAGGAGTAGATTGCCCATGTACTTGCAAATCAAGTTTCCTGCATTCATTTTCCTAGTAACATGTTGTATTCATGGAAAGACATAAAACTCTTGGGATAACTCCATGTACACATGACTCAGAAATTCTGCTGTAGTTCTTAGCAAAATGTATTTTTAGGATTATAGCTCTGGAGTGTTTCTAATTATAGTCCTAAGAGCAGCTCAAAAGCTAGCAGCTAGCACTAGTTATACCTTCTAAGGCTTAGGGACAGACCCTTCAATGCTTACTGAGGAAAATTGCTTGTTGGTTTCAATGGGAATTTAGCCTCATTGGTAAGCCCTGCAAAGTCAGGCCCCTGGAGAGTGCCACTTCATAAATCAATTATAATTAATTCATCAAAGAAAAAAATACTAATTCTCATTCAGTTTAGAACACCCAATCTCATTTCAAATCATTAGTTACCTAATCATGAAGGAAATTAAAATATTGTTAGAATTAATGATGTGTGACTCAGCAGTCCAAAAGACCTTCAGCTAACAGATCGAGTTAAAACTTTCCACTAATGCAATATGCTAAACAAATGCAACTGGGGATTTTGTTAAATCAGATCATCGTTTGTGCATAAGCTGTTGTAAGGTAAGTCTAATGTAACGTTACTGATAAGGCATGATGAAGAGAAAGCATTTCTGATAAGGAATGTGCTTATCTGAGGAAAACAAGTGCTACTTGAGATTAAAATCCTACTTTTCCACTTGGGAGCTGTGTTGACAAAGAAGTGATGATGCAGTATCTGTCATCCCAGTGCCATTATAAAAGTGATGGAGAAGCTGCCTCTGCTGTGCAAATTAATTTGTTTTTTTAAAAGTACTAGATGATGTTTAACACAGGAGCTTTATTGATATAGTAGTGGGGAGCAGTCATACTGCTTTGGGACTGGTCATATTACTTTGCGACTATAAAGCAGCGGTTGGTGCAGCCATGCTCTGATAGGAACCTGTTGGGACGCTTGTCCTTAAAAATCTTTGTCTCCTTTCCAGAGAAACCAGACAAAAGCAGTAGTTTGTGGTCCTATCTGTAAACATGGCAAGAAGTCAAACACATGGGAACTTGTATCTGCTTTTCTTTTTTTTTCCTTTACAATAATTCTCCATGAAGTTTCAGAAAGTCAGTATCAACTTGTTTATAAAACACATCACAGCTGTGTAAATAAAATATCTTCCTCTAGCAATTACATAGGCATCAGGACAAAATGCAATGGTGCTGAATTCTGGTTGCACTATTGCAGAATCTCTGTTTGCAAGCCTAACTGTAATTTTCTGCTGTAAGTTTGACCATAAACAAGGAAATAAAATACCTGATGGGAATGGGGCTGAACAAGCTTTGGAATGGTAATTTTTTGCACTTCCTATCTATTCCTGTTTCAGGTATGGAGCCGTTCTACTGCACTGGGAGAGAATCTTCTGTCTAATGATTTGCATTTCTTTTGAATGAATTCAGCAGATAATGCTTCAATTACATTTTGATATTCACATCTCACTGAAGAGAATAGGATTTGTTCTTTCTTTTTACACTGATGCTGAATTGGATAGTTTTCCATAACAAAGAAGCAAGAATGTGACATCATGCCTAAAACCCAAGTTTACTGCACAGTAGTTTGAATATTCAAACATAATGAGAAAGAAATGTGCCTCGAATTTGTAATTACTAGAACTGCTGCACTTGTGGGTTGCTCTGTTTTGTTTTACTGCTCATGGAATGACAGCACCATGCTTACAGTTCCACTGAAAACGCAAAATTAATTTTCTAGTACAAATAAGATAATAAAGCCTTCCCATGAGTGTATGCATTCTTAATTAATTACAGTTGCTTCAACTAGTTGGCTTTAGTTTCTTTGGTATCAGTAACAACAGAACCTCAGAAAATGTTCGTACAACAGAGGTGCTGTGGATTCCTGCATGTCCGTTATTAATGTGGTTTCGTGGGTAATATCAGAAGCCTCTGATTTTTTTCTTTTAAAAATAAAGTGTAGGATATAGCAAATGATTATGAACAATGTGGCAAGAAGAATCTCATTCAGTATTTCTGTCTGTGCTTAGAAATTTAGGTGAGCCCCTCACAAAGATGTTTTGAAATTATGTTCAATGCATACTCTGCATAATATCTGAATTATTAGTTGTGTCTTATATTTTACCAAGGAGGTCTCAGTTCAGATGTTCATGGTAATGAATTGCTTGCTTTGCCATCAGAAGCAGCTGAACTCTGAATCTGAAGGAGCTCTGCTCAGAGGACACATCAACAGCTGCTGTCTATACATGCAAATACCAGGGACAAGAGACAAACACTTTCAGTAGGGCTTTTCATCCCAAAATTCTGTTCCTAGATAACAGGTCATATATTATTGTATTATTGTCAGCATTATTATATTCAGAGATAATCTTCCCAGGAATCTCAGGCCATTTACAAAAGCTTTTTCAACTCATGAATTCCTATATGTATCAAATGCAGGAGATAGACCTAGAATCAAATCTTTCTCTCTTGGGGTGAGAGTGGACCCATAAATCACTGAACTTTCTCCTACTCCTGGACAGTATTAGTTGGACTCTAGAACCTTCTCCTGCAGAGACCGCCTTAGCTACTTGGCATAGATCAGCACAAATTGGAAAGAGAAGCAGAACTTGGGATGAACAGGCTCTCCTAGTCTTCTTTTGGAAACAGCAGAGAAGGATCTTCTACATTCTTCTCACGTGGAAAATCAACTGCATTAGTGAAAGACTGGATCATTGTACCACGAGGGAATAGGACACATTCCTTCCCCTATTATTCCTTACAGGATATTTGGCAGCTGAGAAGCCAAATGGCCAGATATATTTCTATTTCTGGGGAGCTGCTGTTCTGCCAGTTTCTGTGGAAGAAAAAGGAGCACGACCTGCCTTCCCCCACTGCTGAGCAGAACAATAACTTGAATTCCTTTGTCCTTCCCTTTTCGTTTTCTGAATGTATGGTTCTGAGATTGTACTTTCATTGTACCTTTCTTTCTTTCATTTTAGTGTATGGTACTTTAATAAAAAATAATTTTGAGATAATAAAACTCTATAAATTTTAAGGATGTAACTGACTGAATGGCACATACAGGTCTAATTGAAGACTTGAGCCAATAACCAAGGACTTAGCAATCCAGCTTTCCGCCATACCTGGGAAGTGCCAGTTAACTAAAGTCTCCTTCTGACAGCTGTGGTGGCTTTTGTTAGCAGAATTTGATCCCTGTCTAGAGCTGCAGGCTTTGTCCCACTATTGGTGAAGTCAACGAGAGTTTTCTCATTTCTTTTGGGAGTTGATTGGTCCCATTATTCCCGCAGAAATACTGGCTGGTCCAAATCCCTTCTAGCAGTAATTTGAAAGCTACTGAAAGCAGGGAAAAGATTCCTGCTGACATCAGTGGGCTTTAAATCAGGTTTGAGCACTTCCAGCGTAAAGCCAAATAACAACTTTCAGTTATGTCAGCAAACTGTTTACAAAGCATAAAAAGCTATTTGACAATAATTAAAAAAGTATTTGACCAAACTCCCATGTTTTAGGGAACTTTTTGTTGTTGATGAGTTGGAAGGACATATTCTAATACTATATCAAATACAGACTGCAAGCGAGCTATTTAGTTGAAAAGGACACTTATGTTAATCATGGACTCTTAAAGTCTCTGAGACGAGTAGTTTGTGCATGATGACTTCAGTGAAAAGTAGTGAATTTACCCCCAAAAACTGCATGCTTGGAAAAATATATTAATTCCCTGCCACAGCTTGTTTTTAGATTTGTCATGAAACCTGAATTCCTCTAAAACTTGTGTTCCACTCCACTGAGTGCTGTGGGACTTCTTGTGTGAGCAGATATTATTGCTGTGAGTAACGGCTGCTAAGACTGAGCCATCTGGCAACAACTGACTCCTTTTTGCTTCTTACTGCTTCAGTTGCCCTACTATAGTAGCTAAATGAGATATTATAATTAGGGACCCACCAACGCTATATTCATTTTCAGAGGTCAAGTTCTGAACATGCTTTTCTGACACATCTCCCAGTATGTCTGTGGGAATGTTATTTGTGTCAGGATTAAGACCCATATTTGATTGTTAATTTCATGGCACTGTTGCACAGCCTGATAATAGGGAAGCTCACAAAATAAGGATACGCTTAGCTCTGTGACTAAACTCTGAAATGCATGTGAAAATTGTTTTTTCTTTTTGTAATTACAGCTGGCGTTTCAGTGCTCCCTGCCAGCCCCCCCTTTCCTTCATCCCTGCACCCTTTATTTATTTCTGATATTGACACAAAAGTTGATTTGATCACTTCCCAATACGTTTGTAGAAAAGATCTTCCATAGCTGGTCCTGACAGGATTGCTGAAACCAGACAACAGATGCATATCCATATAACTACATTGACTTTCATTTTGGTTTATGTTTGCAGAGGATGCAGGTGTAGATACGTGTTCTCTTTCTGTCTAAACAAACAGATAAGGATAATCTCTTTTTAATGCGTTATGAAGAACTGAAGAACAGCAGTTACAGCTGTTCTTCCTACCAGCTATGTTTTGCAGCTATAGGAATTGTTAATTTCTCTGAAAAGCCCACATTTTTTATGTTTGCTTCTGACATGCAACAAACCTACCCTCCATTTCCTGCATCCGCTGCAGCAAGAGGCCTGTCAGTTCTTGTGCTGCTACCTGTGTCTATCTTAGCAGGTAATTTGGTACAGCAGGAGTAAATCAGTAGATCAAAGCAGTTGGTGCTTACGTTTGTCACATCTTCATTGTGCACATTTTGGGATTTTACTCCAGCCTAGGGGTATTCTGGTCCCTTGAACAAAACTGACAAGTGGGGAACAGCAGGGTGGAGAGTTGATGTTAAGCAGTGAGAGTGGAAGGAGGCTCCTAGAGGGATATCGCTCCCTCACGTTGATTTTTAGTGTGCACTGAATGGAGCATGGGCCAGAGCCTACTGCTGCTCCAAGAGCCCCTGGGGTAGCAGGTGAGGCCTGAGCACAACAGAGATGTCCCTGCAGGTGTTTGCTGTGGCTCTGCGCCTGCCCCTGCCTCCCTGTCTAAACTAAGGACCAGCCGAGCTCGTGTGCTGTAGGGACTCTGCACAACACTCTGGGCTGGCTCTCCATGGCCACCACACAACCAGCTATCTGGTATTCCTGCCTGTGCACAAGTTTTCCTCCATCCCCATACCCCTGGGTGCTGAATGCTATGTCATTCTCTGGATTAGGGCCCTATCAGAATGTACGGCATGTCAGCAAAAGTGACAGAGAACAGCTTTCCCCTCCTTCCTGCAGGACTCATCACCCACTCCTGACCCCTTATCTGCAGGCTATCCACCAGTCAGGAATGAAAGCTGTTCTGTGCTGACACCCTTCCCACAAACTCCTGGTCCCCCATTCTGTAGCGGCTACAGGGTATGCACCACAGGTAGGAGACCTCAGAAACTGAGCTGCAGAAGCACTGCTCCCCTTCTACACTGCTCCCAGCAGTCTTCATTGCATGAGATGCAGAGGGATAGGGAGAGGTGCAGGGCAAATTTGTCACTTTACCACAGCTCCTACATAGCTTGTATACAACATAAAAGAAGAACTTCCCTGTTCATCTCATTGGTCAGGCGGGGATGGGATCTGCACTGTTACTGTGGTCCCCATACCACCAGGCTATAAGGCATCACGTTGAAGGAAAGGAAGATGCCATTAAGCACAAGCCTCTGTATGGGACCCTAGCAGGGCTGTATTATGGCATGCTGCTTGCACAGCTGGACAGTCACTGGCACACAGCTAGGCACTCATACGGGCTGGGGCTAGGAAGGGAGCTTCTGATGTAGCTAGCTGTCCCATGCAGGAGTTCACCCACAGCTCATAGCCACAGGCTATTTTAATGGCAAAACAGCCTTTGTAACTGTCCTGGTTCCATCTGGGATAGAGTTAATTTTCTTTCCAGTAGCTGCTGTGTTTTGGATTTAGTATGAGAAAAATGTTAATAACACTGATACTTTTAGTTGTTGCTAAGAAATCAGGGACTTTTTCCAGTCTCCCATGTTCAGCTAATGAGCAGGTGTGCAGGAGCTGGGAGGGAGCACAGCCTGGAAGCTAACCCAAGCTGGCCAGTGGAAATATTCCATACGATAGATGTCGTGCTCAGTATATGAAAAGTGGAAGATGAGGGAAGATGTCTTCCCCATAGCTTGGCTCCTGGAAGAGGAAAAGATTTGTTGTTGTTTTCCTTGCAGCTCTTGTACCCGTGCCTTCAGTGTTAAGGTAGGTTTTCCATCTATAAATGGGGGTTGGCTGAGGGGCAGGAACTCTTTTCCATGAGTTCCAAACTTTTCTAGAAGTTTGAACTTTTTCTGGGAGTTCGGATTTTCTGTGGATTTGGAGAGCTCCATGAAATCCATGAGTTCTGTGATATCCATGAAATCCACAAGTTCGGCGGTCACTGCTCAGGGACAGGCTGTGCAGTCAGTTTTTGGGCAATGAGAAAAATTGTATATCGCTTGTTTTGCATGTTCTTTCTTCTTATTATTATTATTCCTTTCTTTATCATCTTATTAAACTGTCTCTGTCTCAACCCACGAGTTTTACTTTTTGTCATTTGATTCTTTTAGTAGCACTTGAAGGACCTCGGATTGTGGCAAAAACACTTGGTGGTTTAAGAGCCTTTTGATGTTCATGCATGTGGGACAGAACTTTGGGACAGTGCAGCCCGCTGTTTGGATTGGACCTTTAGATCCTGTTCAGGGGCAGGTGTGCTGTGCATTTACACTTAGACCAGAACTTCTGGTATAGTTTTGTCTTAAAGGAGAAAACTAAGCAGCTCTGCCAACAAAACTGATGTGCACTCAGTGGATGGCGAAAAAGGCAGTGGCAGTGACAGTAAGATCCGTGGCTGGGCGCTCGACCGAGGTAGACAGGGGGGTTCCTGGAGCCAGGGAAACCCAAGGGAAGAGCAGCAAGACCCGCCAGGAGCCGGCAGCTCTTGCGAGTGAGTGGGGCTGATGTGTGCCTGGGTGTTGCCAGGAGCAACCGTGGGAGATTTAAACAGCCCTTAGGGAGCACGAGCCACCAGAAGCGCCGAACAGCGTGGGCAAACAGGGCGTGGAGCGACAGTTTGCGCAGGCAGGGTGTGCAGGGAGGGCCCCTGCAACGCGCCTGTAGGCCACAGCCGAGGGGAGAACTCCAGGTCTCTGCCAGAATGGTGGGCACTTGCCTCAGAGCTCCCACGGTGGATGCCCCTGTGATATCTGATGCCTCCACCCAGGCGGAACTGGTAACAAAGGAGACATCGGTACAGTCTGCAGCATGCAGCGAGTGCCCAGACACTTCTCCTGGAGCACTGGTAAGTGCCTGCACAAGATGAAGGCAGGTTGAGGATCTGGTATGTCAGGTGGCTGAGCTGCAAGAAACAGTTAGAAGGCTACACAGTGTCAGAGGATCTGAGTTGGAGATAGATACATGGTTGCAGAACCATGCTCCTGTGGCAGCCACCACTGAGAATGAGGCACCTTGGACCCTGGTGACCCACAAAAGCAGGACTCCGCTCCAGACTCCACCCTCCAGCATAACTACCAAAAACAAATATGAAACTTTAACAACTGTAGAACCCAGGAGCAAGATCTGCAAGAGAAATCTATGCCAGCAGCACACAGTGGGTACTGTAGGAAGAAACAACAGGTACTCATGGTGGATGGATGACTCCCTGTTAAGGGGCATTGAGGCACCCATCTGCCGACCTGACAGGGAGGCATGCAAGGTGTGCTGCCTTCCAGGAGCTAAGGTCCGAGATGTGGCCGAGAGGGTGCCACAACTTGTAAAGAGCACTGTCGCCTTCATTGGCGTGGCGACCTGGTTCAGGGACGGCTCGGCGACCCACCCCTCGGCCGCTCGGGTCATCAGCACGCAGACACCAATGTGGTGGACGGCAAATGGCGTTT
>Ga0065711_1038286_pt1 | contig 18954 bp, 7 predicted proteins | sample Hoacrofraction12_FD_59098 | JGI IMG/M metagenome (GOLD analysis project Ga0065711, IMG submission 59098) | Hoatzin crop microbial communities from Cojedes, Venezuela - Epithelial fraction 12 v2 (version 2) | ecosystem: Host-associated > Birds > Digestive system > Esophagus > Crop | place... | reverse complement strand
TCTTGTGCTGAGGGCTCCAGAGCTGAACGCAGTACTCCAGGTGAGGTCTCACCAGAGCAGAGTAGAGGGGCAGAATCACCTTTCTCGACCTGCTGGCCACGCTTCTCTTGATGCAGCGCAGGACACGGTTGGCCCTCTGGGCTGCCAACGCACATCCTTAAAGAAATATTTTTTAACACTTCCAAAGAAAACCAAAAATCCAGTTCTCTCATGTCAAAGTTTTCCTGCTTCTGAGGGGAAACAGCTTTTGCTAGTGAAGTACGCAGCCCAAAGCCCAATCCTTTCCTCTTTCAAAATTCCCATTTATCTCTTAGCAAAGGATTGTGGCACTATGAAAGTTCACAAGTGAGCAAATGTGAAATTTAGGTTGTGCTTTGTTTCTCCAGACTGACAGCCACCTTCGGCACTATTTACATCTAATTGAAAACAAGCCACTTTATCCTGTCATTTATGACAGCAACGGTGTTGTTCTGTCCATGCCACCAATCATCAACGGTAAGATTATTTATGACTAGTGTGTACTGTTGCTGCTATTTTTAGTGTGAGTCTGAGTGTCTAACAGAAACCTTGCTGTGTAGTGATTATTCTGTTTTCTTAAAATTGTTTCATTTATAATTTCATATACTCTTCTTTCCTTCTTTCAGTTTAAATGTGGCCAAATTTTTTGCTCCCTCCCTAGGCTGCTAGTGTTGCTCTCTTCTCATCCTCATCAAGAGGATGTAAAAGTCCCACTGCAAACCCCTGCATTTAGCTTCTCATACCCTTTCTAGAACTTGATAAAGGTTCCTTCTGACAGGACCCTTTGTTAGGATAGCATTTTGTTTGCATACATAAGCATTGTTCATCAGACATTTAGCTAAAAGAAGCATGTAAGAAATTATTTTGTAAACTCGTATCTGTAACAGTCTGCTCTGTACTCCATTTTATATGGTCACAGTAGGGAACTTTTCACCTAGGTCTTAAGCTGTGTATTTATCAGCAGTGTGAACCAGTTCTTGTGGATCCTTTTGCTATCACACAAGTGATTCCAGAAGATTTCAGTGGCTTAAAAAGAATTAAATTGGTGCAGACTTTTTTGTGTTATTTCTAAACATGGGTTTCCCCTGAATGCAAAAGAAACTATGGGTCATTTTTGAGAAACATGTTTACTGAAGCCATTTAATGACATGGCAAGAATTACTCCTTTAACAAAGGTATTTCAGTATACCTATATATTTAGGTCAAGAATCAGTAATTTTCCCTACACTGGCTGGTAAAATCTGCAGTGATAATGCATGTGTTTTTCCTAATTTACCTTATCTATATCTTAAACAGCTGACCTAAGTCTTTCTAAAAGGCAGCTCAAACTCCATCACAGGGACTGGTAAGAACAGCTGTCCTGAACTGGAGGTGGTGTCAGCCACTGTGTCTGATCCTTCCTTGTTAGGCTCATTCCAGCTTTGGAGTGTTCCATGTATAAGCATTGCATATTGTTTACATTTTATCAGTTAAAAAGGTTGAGCTAAATTTCATACCTGTCTCTACTTTAAAGAACAGTATTTGAGAGGAGCTTCCAGGTTAAAGGTACTCTTTAAAGAGATTATGAAATGTAAACATCTGTATTGTTTTTTTGGATTATCTACAAGCACTTAAGTGAAAGATTGTATTTGCTTTGAAGTGAGTCCAGAAATGCTGAATACATTCCGTCTGCAAAGAAGTACAGCAAAGCATCAAAGGGAAGGGAACACAAGATCCCTCAGTCTTAAGATCTTTAGTGCACCTCGCTTTCAGTCGAGCTGTGACCTAGTTTCCTAGGTAGGAAACTAAAACACAGAAGCTGAATGACTTGCTCAGAGTCAAACAAAGGAAGCAAGAATGCCCATGAGTATCCAAGTGTGTGCTTCCCTTTGCCTCCCTGTGGGGTGTATCTGCAATAGTGAATGGTGCAGTGAAAGGCGAGAAGGACAATGAAATAGGATTTGGCACAATCCCATGCAGTTCTAGGGCTGTGTCCATGCTGCATGGTTAGCAGCAGTGAAATTCATTCAAGGTATGCACTGCACATCTACACCTCACAGGCGATACAAGGCATATTTCTGTACAGCTGCTCTAGATTGCTTGTGGCTTACTAACAGAACCCATCTCTTGTAGGGAACCAGCTCCTGGGGGACTTTGCATCCAATTTGCAAGAGAGACCCTTGAGGTGATGCCCCTGAGTGTATGTTCTACCTTCTTCTTCCAGATGAAAAACAGTTTTGAGTGCATCAGTGACGTGCTTCACTGCACACCTCATGACTCCCAGTACAGACACAAATCAAATTCATGCCTAAAAGGAACCTATACTAGGACCTGAATCACTAATATAGACAAACCCCGAGTGTATCAGGAGACAGTGTCAAGAGATCTTGGCTATTCACAGAGGTAGCTATACCTATTCATCAGTCTAGATCACTTTTTTAAAAGCATTTAATTCATTCCTGTCCAAGGCTGCTTTCTTACACACATGACACATCAAATGCAACACGTTACTAAAGCCAGGCAAGAGGAGATGCTGGGGAGGCACAGAGGCGCTTGGCAGCCGGCAGATGGGCGCCGTTCTGCCGCCTTGCTCTCCCAGCGCATGCCGAGGTGCCTGCAGATCTGTGTGCCTGTCAGTGTAAATCACAGCCCGCTCAGCGAGTCTAGTTTTTGATTCGTAAATTTAAAAATAAAAAGAGTTGCTATTCTGGTAAGAATTGTGAATGTTGGTGCAGTAGGCAGTGGTTTTTTAAGCTGCAGAAGATGACAGTGATTTTTGCTAATCACAAAAGAGTCAGTATCGGTGTCGTTGCAAGAAAAGTCATAACAGTTCTTCATATGTTTTTGTCTTCCTGTGTTTTAGGAGATCATACAAAAATAAGTGTAAACACCAGAAATGTGTTTATTGAATGTACAGCCACAGATATTACAAAGGTAAATTAATCTTTCCTGCTTTTGATATGCTGAAATATCATTGTATTCCCTTTGAGTGATGGGGCTCCAATACAGAGAACTACAATAGCCAGGCATTTATTTTATGGAGCCGAAGGGCAGGAGAAGTTGTAGGGCTTTGTGGAATTCCCTGAACACAGTTTTAGACTTGCTCTATAGATAGTGGTGTATTTTCATTGGATTTTGTTTTTACTATGTCTTTACGTTGACACTAAGTGTTCAGTTTGTACGAGAAAGTAATTTAAGTAAATTAGGTTTTTTTGTTCTTGTTGAGCACTTATTTTAAATCTGAAAGACTTTGAAAAGAGTAAAATTCACTAAAACTGCCTATTTTGCCAGAATACTCTTTGTAAAGAATTGTTTTGTCTCCTACTTAAAATTTGGGCCGAGGGAAGGAATACAACACTTTTTCTTCTTAGTTATCTTTTTCAAGCAGAGATGCTGTGCAAATAATTGTCAGAACGAAGTCTTTCCATATGCAAATTCCAAAACTCAAAGCCAAAGCATGAAAGCCTAGCAGTTACAATTGCCTGTTCTTGAATATAGTTTGTGCATTCATTGATAGTTTCCCCAAAGTGTGTATCTTGACGCTTAAGAGCAAAAATTCTTTTAACTTACCCCACTACACAATGATATGTTAACGACACAAATCAATTTGCACGTTGGGGAGTGGCTTCTAAGCAAACTAATAAGTAACTGCTTCTTGCTACTGCTTGCCTTGATAGTAAAAATAAAAACAGTGCTGTTCTGTTTGTATGGAAGAAATTATACTGTAAGGCATGAAAATAAACCAACCCTTGCAGATTGAGAAGTTAATCTGAATCTTATTATTATGTTCTGTTATCCTAATCTCTTGAAATATTAACTGTAAACCAAAAGATTTTGCAGCTGAGGTAATTTGATAGTATGTTACTCAACAATGCACCGTCCTTCAGCCTCTACATTCTCACTCGAACTTCCGTGAAATGACTAACTGGACTAAAGGCTGGGAAGACCCAGTTCCAACTGGTAATAAAGACACTGTGTCCCTTAAAAACAGAGTTTAGCAAAGACACACAAATGCTTCAGAGCCTTGAAAATCAAAAATTTCAAGTTTTTGCATAAATGTCTTTGCAGCAAAAGAAAAACTTTTTTTTAAATGAAATCTAGTATTCTAGACTGCTAGGATTTTGGTTGTTAGTTACTAAATAGAATAGAATGAAGAAAGTGTAAGACAAGACTTTTTCCCCCAGTTTTTGTTAAGATATTTTGTCTATTTCAACACAAGTAGATGACAGATTTCAATATGATTATTATCTTTATTTTGTAGGCAAAAATTGTTCTTGATATTATAGTCACGATGTTTAGTGAATATTGTGAGAAGCCATTCAGGTGAGTATAAATCTCCAGTCAGAGAGACATTACATTTTGGCCATGTGTTAAAAACATTTTTACTTCTGTTTTTCTGTCTCTCTCAGTGTTGAAGCAGCAGAAGTAGTTTATCCTAATGGGAAGACGCACATTTATCCGGTAAGCATAGTGATATGGTATCTCAGTATCCTTTGGGAAAGGATTTTATTTACACAAAGTCTGGTAAGAGTGACAATCTTTTATTTTTTTCTGCAGAGGCAGTACTAAGGTACAGTGTAAAAGCTCAGCTTGGCACTATCTGTATGTTGGTGAGTCAGAGCCTTCTCTAGCCCCACGAAAAATAACTCCAGCTTCAGCATCCTCTTACGTAGGAAGCTCATTCTGAAGCTCTGCTAATTTATGAGAAGGCTAAAAATACAGTCTTACTGTCATAGCCTGCTACTCCAAAAGGAGGGGTAGGGTTTAAACGTACGAGTGGTAACCACTATTGTGGTTTAGAGTTCATGTGAGACAAAGTTTTCCAGGAACAAGTAAAGATTGCAATCAAAGGTCATAATCTCTGTCTAAAGCCTTTAAAACCTACGTGTTCCAAATCAGGAAAAATAAATGCAGGAAGAGGTCTTTCAGGCTTAAACCAGTGGACAGCTGAAATCAGCCTCAGCATAACTTACTTATCAGATCTGGAAGCTTTAATGCCCTTGAGTTAAAATAACCTTGTAACACTGGATTTTTCAGACTTTCACTTTATAGACTCCAACTATATAAAGGTGTGTAAGGCAGGATGTTGACTTCGAGCACAGGTTTGCCTGCATTCAGAGTCCCAAGCAGACCTCTTTGCAGTAATGGAATCTTATATTTTGTTCTCTTAATAAGTATAAGGAAAGCAATTTCTCCTTTTTCCTGAGAATAACTGAAGACAAACAGATCTGGTTGAGTTTGCAAAATCAGATGTATCAAGCAAGTACAAACTGTTTAGAGGGAAAGAAACTTATTTTTACTGCGAGTTTTGTTAGTGGTATTTTAGCTTGTTCTGTTAGATTTTTCTTTTCTTTGTCAGCTTTAATCAACAGAGGAAAGACCTAGGATCCTGAAGAGGTATCCAGCAGAACAGAAATATCTGCAGTAACAAAAGTAGCTTCCTAGATAAAATGGAGAAAAAAATCTCCAAAGTTTTAGCTGCTAACCTTTGCAACGATTTGTGTATCTAGAGATTTAGTAAATGCATACAAAATTACTTTCTTAAATGTGTTGCAAACTTTCTAAGTAAAATACCGGTAGATATTTCTGTGCCAATATGGAAATAGAGAGTTTTCTTTCCTTGCGTTGTAAAAGTCATTTGATCGGTACTAGATCATGAGATCTCATGCATGACCATTCACGGCTTTAGGGCTTTGACTTGGGATGAACTGGTGACTTGAAACTTTCAGAAACTCTGTTACTTGCATGTATCAGAAATTATCGGAAGTTTCAGTAACAGGGATTTCATGCTGCGTTCAACCTTCTAGCTTAACTGAGAACAGCTTTTGCATCACGTATTATATAATATGTTTTCAAGAATCCTGTTACCTTAAAATATTAAGCTTAGCCTAATTTTCCGCACTTGTCTTCTGAGGATGTCATTTTAGTATCGTAATTAGAAGAAGCTAGATTACTAACATGTGGGAATTGAATCCTCTTTTGTAGAAACGGCAGGCATTGTTCATGCTGAAAAGCTTTGTCTTTCATTTTAGGAACTGGCTTACCGAAAAGAGAAGGTGAAACCTGAACTCATTAACAAGAAAATAGGAATCAGGTGTGTTATTGCGAATGAAAACATAGTTTTCTTTAATCATGAAAAATATACTAGAAAACATTGATTATTGCATTGTTTTAAAAGTGTTTACACTGTGTGGTTGTTGTTTTTTTTACTTCAGCAAAAATTCAGGGGTTATCTTGGGTAATTAGATCAACTCTGTAAGACGTCTTCCCCCGTTTTCAAGGAATGTGAATGATTCTGTATGGCCTCACACAACTGTTACAAAGTAAAGAGAAATGACTGTCTCAAGAATCAGAATCTGAGCTGGTTCTGATGGAATGCTAAGTCTATGTACAGTCCATAAAGCACTTGGAGATTCTTCACAATATAAGGCAATGCAGCAGAAACATTGATTACTTTAAAAAGTCAGTTGATACAGAGTGCAAGATCCATAAATTACTACTCTCTTTTTCTGTTTCAGTGAAACTCCATCAAGCCTTGCAAAGCTGCTGACTAGGATGTGTTTGAAGTCACACGTCATAGGGAATGGGAACAATATAGAGATTGAAATCCCTCCTACCAGAGCAGACATTATCCATGCATGTGATATCGTAGAAGATGCAGCAATAGCTTATGGTTATAACAACATTCAGATGACTATTCCGAAAACGTACACCATAGCTAATCAAGTAAGATTGCCCCTTCAAATAAACGCTCTCTTGTCAGTAAATGACTAGTGCATGCCAGAAGGGCTTTGGGGAAAACAGAACCTAGGAATTAAGTATTTTGACATGCTTTGCCTTGAGAAGTATTTACCATGGGTAGGATACAAAACAGATGCCCCACTGATTTGAATACATCCAAGACCAGTGGTTGCTGGTACTTGAAAAAAGACAGGGTTTAAGTAGGGAGCCCATATTAAATCTCTAATTGGGAGATTCATTTCCTCAGGCAAGCCTAAAGGCAGCTGGCTGATGCTTTCAAAAATTTTAAGCACACAAGCATAGTACCTCCCTAATGAATTCACCATAACATAACAGGCAGAATCACCTCGGGAAAGAATAGAAAAATGCTTTTAGATGGAAGTTGAAAACTGTTTTTTGCTTCATTTTAGCTCCCCCTCAATAAGCTCACAGAACTTCTGAGACTGGACTTGGCAGCTGCTGGATTCACTGAAGCACTCACTTTTGCTCTGGTATATTATATTGATTTCATGTTTTTCTTAGTAGCACAGTAGAACAGTGATGCAGCCAGAACTGCAGTGAATAGTCTGGGGATATGTTCTTGTATAAATGTAACAGTATTATCCGTTACTGTTTTGACAGGTGATTGTTTGGTAGTGCTTTAGAATTATATTACAGTATTTTGTGAGTTTGTAGGTCAGAGAAATTGAATGAGTCACTGTTAATGTGGCTTGTAGTTCTGAGGATAGAGACAAACATAGCTGCTGAAATACTGATTTTAGTTTAACTTCATAGGATGACATTGTAAGACAGCAAGTGTCTCTCGAGACTTTGATCACCAAATGTGAAATTCATCACAGTTTGATAATCTGAAAAATAAACATAAAAATTTAGTGCTTTCTGGTGGATATTACTACAGTTTAGAGATGACACTGTTTCTATTTGTCTCTTTTTAGTATTGTCACGTGCCCATGATTACTTACCTTAGATACCAAGGTGATACGTAGTTATTCAGTCAGCAAAGAATTTATTTTAAGAATATCTGTAAAAAAGTTATAATGGACAGTAAGGAGAAACAAATTCCTCTGTAAATTTCACCACAGTTGTTGTGGTTTTTTGCATGGAAGAACAAATAAAAATACAGTAATTCTTGTCACCAGTAGTTGGAGATATTACCCATATTATTTGTTACAGCCGTGCCAGTAGTCTTTTACAAAGAATTGGGACTGTGCAGCAGCATGTGCCACTCCACTACTTACAGCTGGCATAATTTTAATACTGAAATTTTGCAGCAGGGTTGTTTTGTTCAAATAAAATATTCAGTAGGAAACACAGTCTTTGTCATGGCCATGTGTTCATACCCCTTTGCCCTGTTTGTGAACTGGATCAGATAACCTGATCTACTATTTAAAAAAAAAAAAGTGAAGTGCACCCCCATGCCCTCCACGTGTATATGGTAACTATGCATATGTGGATGTTGGCATAGTCAGCTATTGAAAATACGCTATAAATTTTAGAAAATCCTTTCTGTTGCAAGATCTACTCAAAGCCTTTGCCTTAAAGTGCAATTTGTGGACATTTTAGCATATGGGGCACCACCGTCACATATTCTGTTAAAACCTCTGTGGAATTTCTCAACTTTTTTCCTGAACTTAAATCTTACTAGATGGCCAGAAGTATACCTCCCTGAAAGTACACTACCTTTTAAGAGATAGTTATCTGATTGCAGATAATTTTTTGATAACTTACTCAAAGATTTCAAGATACAATGATGCAGACTCCCAAAACACTTCTACGCATTTGAAAAGTTCAGGTCTTACAACCAAAGTTGGTAATCCAAATGGATTGAATAAAATTTTAACACCTTCAGATTTCGTAGAGGTTCGAAAGCAAAATTTGGACTAATTCTGAAGTCTGAAAAATATATTCCAGTTTTAATATTTTGTTATTAATTCATTTAAGTAACCAGGACAATAATTAGTATTACTTCCTGCAGTGCTGGTATTTGATAAAGATATTCAGACTACCTGTGGTAGTACCATCTTGGGGAAATAATGTGTGTAATATGGTCAAGGTTTTATAGATTTCCCTTATCCATTAATTAATATAATTCAGTTTTTTTCAGCACTGAATAAGTAATATGCTTGCAAACATTGACTATATTGCATTAGTACAACTGAGGACCTTTATGAACTGCAAAAGCAGAATTTTGTAAGATCATGCAGCGTATCATGTTATCACATTACATATTTGTATTTCTGCTGTGGCATGATGAAACCCACAGTCTGCTGTGTCACCAACACTTTATTAAAACACCAGTGTGAGGCCTATGACTATGACAAATACCATTTATTCTACAGCATTCTGTAGCCCAGCATTATATGACAAACATTTCTTATGTATTTGTGCATACAATCTGTTTCTTGGTTTGAGCCCCAAATTGTACTTGTACACAATAACATTGCTTACTGTGAGGAGTTCCAATTTAGCCAAAATGCATTTACTTAAATCACAGTAACATGCTGTAGTTTAGATACACATCTGAAAAATATTTAACACAGTTTTCTCCTCCTAAGGTCAGCATTCATTTAAAAGACTTTTTTTTGTTTTGTTTTAGTTCAGTAATCCACTTTTTCAGATGGTATCATCTGCTCATTTTCCTCACATTTGGTCTATCAACACACTTTTCAGAGTGCTGCCAGGGCAAACAGAACACTTCTCAGAGACTACAGCATACTAGCAAATCCTGAATTACATGCCTAACCTGCTGTTGGTTTCTTTGATACATTAATAAAGCTATAAATTCTGGAAATCTGTAGTGTGGATCTTATCAGTAGCATCTGTTGCTGTATGTGCACAGACATCATCTGAGCCTGATAAAGTGCATGTGTATTGCTTTACTGACCAGCTTAAAAACACACCTTCAGAATAAGGGCTTTAAAAATACTCCAGCTGAAAAAAATGAAAACAACAATGAACTGTGAGAATCTTGTGCAGCTATGAAAATTGAAGGCTTGGCCATATGACCTGTTTTTCAGTACTTTACTTTCTGTAAGTAGTCCCCCTTTGTTTTCTTTGTAAGAAAGCTCGCATACCATTCCCTCTACAAGTGCTGTTTTCAGGATATAATACTTTACCCACTGCAAGTCGGGGGCAGAATCTGAGACTCTTTTTAAAACAGATGACAGCAATCCTTGACAGAAGCCTAAACACTTGCCTCCTTTTTTTTTTTTTTTTGAACTAGCTTTATTTTGGTTAGTAATTAACATTTGTAGATAAACCAGTTTGCCTATTTAGTCTTAATACTGGGGCGTAATTTTTATTATGAGTGGGTGTTACGCATGACAGCATATATTACGGGGCCTCAGCAAGTGCTACAATTGCATTGTTCATTCTTGATACCAAATTTCATCATTGGTTTACTGTCTGTTTTAACTACTTGACCTTGGTGTTTTTTTGTCTCTTCCTCTCAGTGTTCTCAAGAAGACATCGCAGATAAACTTGGCATGGATCTCTCTGCAACAAAAGCAGTGCGCATAGCAAACCCCAAAACTGCAGAATTTCAGGTGAGGTAATTCAGGTCAAATTTTGAGAGCAACATTGTAACAGGTTCTATATTTAAAGAGGAAAGAAAGGAACCAACAGGAAATTAAATATATAAACCATAGAGCTATTTTTTCCTGCGTTAAAGAGGATGTGCATATTTATGTGCTAAACTTGCTAGCAATCATTTTCTGTTACTTCTTCACTGGAAATACCTTATTCAGTGTGAAATACTATTAGCTTTTCAATAAAGTAAAATAAGATGCTCTGTATGACAGCATGTGGCAAAATTGAGTTGTCTTATTATGAAAATCCCACATGATTGATCAACTCCCACATTTAGAAAAGCCCCTCAATACAAATGGAACTACTAGACCTGACAATCTCTAAACTTCCTGAGGTCTGGATAGAAAATATTTTTTTTAAATTATTAACCATTATTACTCTCTTTAAAAAAAAAAACAAACAACTGTATTTCTCTTTAAGTATTTTGCTACTCATTTCTAGATCATTTGATCTTTGCTAGAGCAGAGAGTGTTCTCACTCAGAGAGTATGGTCAACAATACTGAAAATACCTAAAAGTGTACCCATAGTTTTTATATTTCTTTCAGAGAGTGCTTTTTAAGAGAGATGCTCTCTGTAGTTTACAGGAAAGATAAATTTAGAGGCTTTTTATGTTTCTAACCTAATAAATACAGAGGTGAACACTCTTTGGAAAGGTTTAGAAAAGTCTCAGCAGTCTGTGGGTATTAATGTTTCGTGATTTGTGGTATTTTCCCCTCAAGATCTTCTTTAGTAAGTATGATTTCTCCAAGTGTCTAAAATCATAGAATCACAGAATGCTTTGGGTTGGAAGGGACCTTTAAAGGCCATCTAGTCCAGCCCCCCTGCAGTGAGCAGGGACATCTTCAACTAGACCAAGTTGCTCAGAGCCCCGTCCAACCTGGCCTTGAATGTTTCCAGGGATGGGGCATCTACCACCTCTCTGGGCAACCTGTGCCAGTGCGTTACCAGCTTCGTTGTGAAAAATTTCTTCCTTATATCTAGTCTACATCTACCTCTTTCAGTTTGTAGCCATTGCCCCTTGTTCTATCACTACACGCCCTTGTAAAATTCCCTCTCCAGCCTTTTTGTAGGCCCCTTCAGGTACTGGAAGGCTGCTCTAAGATCTCCCCGCAGCCTTCTCTTCTCCAGGCTGAGCAACCGCAACTCTCAGCCTTTCCTCACAACAGAGGTGTTCAGCCCTCAGATCATGGTTGTGGCCCTCCTCTGCACCGACTCCAACAGGTCCATGTCTCTCTTGTGCTGGTGGCTCCAGAGCTGGATGCAGGACTCCAGATGGGGTCTCACCAGAGTGGAGCAGAGGGGCAGAATCCCCTCCCTCGACCTGCTGGCCACTAGGTCTTATCTCTAATACTAAAAGCAGTCTTCTGCTGCTCTGAGATTCGGGAACAGATTTTTTGAGGTGTCTTCATTCATTTTCTATTCTATTTGGCACCACAAATAAGCAGTCACAGAAGACACTGTTATAGTGTCTTTTAGACTATTATCACCTGTTAATATATATCATTTGGCCTGGTCATTACAGCTGAGCAGTATAGAACGTACCACAAACAATACTGAGTGTGAACAAGAAGAGAAACAGTGGCAGCCCTTCCAGCCAGGTACAATTTCAGATTCCTGTTCTTCAAAGACTGCAGGCCTTTGCAGTAGCAATGCTGCTAAGCAGTTATATTATTGGCTGAATATTTCTTGTGGCAAAAGTAGCATCAATCTTTTAAAATCTGTAGGCCTCCCTGAAAACTGGGAAGGGTTGCTCTTTGTGATGCATTATAAACCTTCTACTTCAGATGTTAGCTGTGATGGGATTCTCAGGATGGGTTTTCCCCCATCCTCTGTCCTCTCCCAGCAAGACAAGGGCAGGATGATGCCAGGGACCCTCTTCCAGCTGAGTGACCAGCTGGATATCCTCATTGGTTATTAAAAGTGGGATAAATAGACAGAAATGCTGCATGACCAATTATAAGAAGTAACTGTGGCTGAGCGCATGGTAACTTTTAACCTGCAGTCAAGCAGCCTACGGTCACTCTTATCCTTTTTCCATTAGATTTACTGAATCAGACTCTTCCAGTTTGAAAAAAAAAAAAAAATGGTGCACTTCTAAGGAAGTATTTGAATGGAGAACACAGGAAATATATGTGACTATAACTGTAAGAACAGTCATATGATTGCCTCTTGCCTTGGTTCATTGCATACATTTTCTCTATATATCAGGTTGTCCACAAGTGCAATCTGAAGATATCCGTTTCTGTTAGTTAGGTTCTGTCTGTATCATTGATTGATATTAGGAGGGATCAAGATAATATTTCAAATAGCATTTAATATTTCAAATGTAACACTTTCTATTTACCTTTCGCATAAATGAGATTAAATTTATGGGACTTTTTTTGCAGTTCTTTCTGTATTACTTGTTTTTCTGTTCTGCACTGCAGTTCAATCATCTGTGAAATGATACCTGTTCTTAAAGATCACATACATGCTCTTTCAGAAAATGCAGTGTAAAGAACATACAAAGAATGTACATTTTCCAGTTTAATAATTATAAAACAAAGAGGCTTAAAAATATTTAAATGGTATTTGCACCTGACTACTTTTAAACTCTTGTTACAAGTGAGCAAAACAAAAAATTAAGAAACCTAACATCAGCTGGTTTGGAAGGTATTTCACTTGCAGCAATCATGTTTGTCCTGCAGGTGGCACGTACAATCCTCCTTCCTGGGCTACTGAAAACTATTGCTGCTAACCGAAAGATGCCCTTGCCTCTCAAACTCTTTGAGATTTCTGACATTGTAGTAAAAGATCCTAATACAGGTAAGTGGAGGTTCCTCAAAATCTTTGCTAGTGGAAATATATGTTTACATACTTAATGGGAAGAGTAAATAAATCTGTATTTCTTCTAAAATACAATAACCACTGCATACTACCTTCTGTTTTTTCATTTATGTGCAAGAGTTAAGAGGTTAGCATAACAGAGTAGATTTTAGAGTGGCTAGAGATACAATTTTCAGAAGTGCAAGTGGGTACCTTGTAAATATTTTTAGGCATTTAAATATCCCTTGAAATCTGTGAAGAATACTGCAAGACTGCAAGGATAAGTACAAGACAATTTTGCACTCAAAAAGAATCTGCTCTAAATTGCTTATGTCGATGCGCCCATTTTTACTTGCTCTTAATCCAGTGCTCCTTTGTGTTCTTATCAGGGCTGTACCTCAAAAGAGAAACTCCCTGCTGGTAATGTTTTCAAGTGGCAGAAACCTTGGAAAGTAGTAAATATCAAAGGCATGCTGCTATTACAGTACTAGAACCTGTTTAAACTGCTGCAGTCTCAAAGATGTGCAGTGCTGTGCCAACTGAAAAGCAGTATGTCTCAAGCCTAAGAAAGCAGGTTGTACTTGCAGACTGATTCTATTCTGGAGAGCTGTAATTCAGAGGAAAATTCTGGGGTCAGCATGTCTCAGTGTCAATCCCTTTTCCATCTTTCGTTCATCTTTAAACATAATTGCTTGTATTTTTGCTCCAAAATTATCTTCTAGAAAACTGACAACCAAGATGAAAAATTAGATTTGTAGCACAAATACACGGTAAAGAATGGAGCAAGACTGTGTGTAAAAATATATAAATTAATAAAGAACTCGACAGTATAAAATTTCCCCTCTCATCTGTAAAAAGATATTCCTTATCTTTCCGCTTCATCCAACTACGTTAAGAAAGCGTGACTGCCTTTGAATTGTTCTGCAGCCTTAATTGTTTTACGTGAAACAGCCAGAGCAGCTACTTCACTTCTCAAAAGCTTCAGTGAAATCCTTCCTGTGTTATGGGGCCTCTTTGCACTGATTTCACTGTACAGGATCAAAATTTCAAATTACCTTTTTTGTCTGGAAAAAATGTATCAAAGTAAAATGAACTTTAAAAATGGATTTTTAGATGTTAAAAAAATTGTCTGAAGTTTACTGATTCGTTTCTCTCTATATGGTACAGTAGGGGAAAAGGAGTGCACAAGCTACAGCTTTTCAGAGGAAGTGCACGTACGCTGAGGTACAACTCTGAAAGAAGTTTTGCCTCGCGGTGAAAAAGGCTGACATTACTTCAAATTCAGCAGCAGAAATGGTTCTGTTGTTTCATTATCTGGTTTCAGATTTTAGTGGTTGTGTTCAAGGCATCTGGAATCTGCCAAACAAAGATTTATATAAGGCATAAACAAAATGGCCAGTAAATTGCTTTGATGAACTTAATTTGTAGATTACTTTCTTTTTTTTTAAGGAAAAAAAGCCTTGCTAAGCAAAATAAGCAATTTCAGCAAACCGTGTAGACTTTTTATTAAATACAGACAGTTTGGTGGTGCAGCTCATTCCTGGTTGGGTACGCAGTTAGCTAGAGTGCAAAAAACTTGGTACAGATGGCAGAATAGCATCAGCATTCTTCAGAACTAAGAGTGGGGGCTATTTCTCTTGGACAAAGGAGCGTGTTTATTCTGGCTTTATAAAATATGCAAGTTAAGTTGTTCCTTTTATTTCATGTGTGCTAATTGTAGCTCTTGAAAGCTTTCGTTTATATGGATGGCTGCTTAACAGTTTTATAAAGACTGATTTTGCACGTACTTCATTTTGATGGGAATCATTGCAACAGATGGAAGATAAAGACTTCGGAGGCAGCTTTGTACCCTGTGCTCTTGGGCAGCCCTCTCACGGGTAGAGCATTTGCAGACTGTGAGCAGTACCCAAAATGGTTTTTAATGTTTTCTTTAGAATAAATACTATCTTTCCTGAATTTACTTCCAAAATCAAACTTGCCCAATAAACAGTTTGGAAGGGGAGGGAAGAAAGAAATAACTGGTAACTCTGCAAACACTGAAAACTTGGGGTTGCCCTCTCACATATGGAATGAGATTTGCTGCAGAAGGCTTATGTCATCAGACTGACTAATTTAATTTTATTATTTCATGATTTTGGCATGCAGAATTTTCAATTAATAATTTAAAAAGTATGGGTCAAAAAACTACTGACATTCAGCTGTATTTGAAATGGCATCTTGTAGTCATTCGTGTGTGAATGAACCTAGTTCTTTTAAACACAGTGTTTTTTAATAAAATACCTTCTTACACAGAACTCTTGCTTACCAATGTGAACCGAACGTATTTCTATTCAGACATATCTGGCAGAAGAGTTTGAAGTACTAAATTAGCAAAATGTGTGACAGATTTAATATAACTAAATGGAACCAAATCTGAGCAGAAATATTTCTTCTCAAGGCAGGAGAAAATGTGCTGATTTTGAATACATTACACAGCACGTGTGTGGTTAGCTTGTAACACTAGATGGTCACTTCTGGTAGGACAGTTACACTAGTTCAGCATATAAATCATCACTTTACACCACCAGACCCATCAGAATACTGTTTTCTCTTTATTACCACAGCCAAAGAAATTAATCCATCAGAAAATCACCTCTGACCAGTGATCTTGGAGAACCTGCCAAGCTTATGGTAGCGCACGTTTAGCACAATTTACATCATTTGTGAGTACAGCTGCTGCCGTATTTCGAAGCATTTTTCCAAACTGTCTGGAAGTGTTAGTTATATGCAGAAAATAGTTCAGGATTTTTGTGAGGCCAAGAGACAAGTGTAAATGAACAGGTGCCCCCTTTGAGATCACCAAATCATTTTTCTGAAGCATCTCTAATTTGGAAGGGGGCAGCGTACAGCACTGCTTTATCTTTTCTGCGCTCTTGGCTCATATTCCTAACCAGCTGCCCATCCTTTGGACTGTTTTTCAGCAGCATCCCCAGGAAGTGCTTTGAAGTCTTGGAAATATATATATATATATAATTTAGGTTGACATAGTTGGCAGGCTCATTTAAAAAATTGAAAAATTTCATGGCATGACACAAAAGATCTGAGTTACAAAGAACTGAAGCATTTCTAACATCCACCAGCTTTTGCCTACAGTTCCTAATACTTTCTTTTTTTCTTCCTGTTGCCTGCAGTGAATGAACTTCTTGTCTTGTAATATAACTCTCTAAAGGAGTAAGTTTTATAACACAGTTTTTTGAATGCTTGAAAATGCATCCTTTCCTTCACCAAGGATTTCTACAGTTGAAAACATGAGGTATAAAAATTGTTCTGTATATTTATTTCTGATGCTTTAGTTAGGAATAGGGATCTGAAGACACCATTGACTATCTGAATGATAATGAAATTAAAATTCAGATAGTTGTCACAAATTCTGCTAGCATAATGACTCACAGAAAAAAAAAAGGAAGTCATTCTACTGAATGTCTAGCCCAAAGAAAGTGCTGTCTTAAGGAAGGGAAAAACATTTTCTTCTTTTCTATTGCTCCATACAACGTGAAAATAAATTATCCAGCATTCTTGACTGTATTACTGATGGGTTTCTTAGCAGAGCTGGGAAACTGAGATACATTGTGGGACTGAAAAGCCAGCATGCTCTGACCAGAAATCAGATGTTGCATTTACTGATATTTTCTCTGTAGCCTTTACTTTTCTGTGTTGCCATTTTAAATTCAAAATTGGATTCTCTAGCATTATTTAACATTGCAAATTATTATAGCATCCAGAAAAAGATCCCGAGTGACAAAATTCAGACTTAGTGCCACAGTAAGTTCAGCTCTCAGTGACTGTCAAGAGAACTTGCAGCTGTATTGCCAAGTTGCTGCCCTAGAAGTTTTGAATGACTTTTGGCTCAAAAAGGCTGTGCTTTCATCTTTTGTGTAGGCTCTTACTCCTGTCTTTTGCCATCTTTTTTAATCTGTGTATTTCTAGCCACTTGGTAAATGTTTTCCAGTTTAGTTTTTAACAGATTTTTTGTTACTAACTGGTTAGGTGGAGCAAATAAATAAGATGTAAATTTAATTTAAAATAAAATCTCTAATTTCTTTTGTGGTAGATATTAACAGTTTAGGGAGCACTCAATGAGTGCTAGAGTTTCTGCTTGATTTAAGCTCAGTGTACATCAAGCACAAACATCGGCTCTGGTGGGTCAGACCAAAGGCGCCTTTAGCCCAATTAACTCTGTAACACTAGCTAAAAGTGGTCCTCAAGGGAAAAGCACGACAGCAGGTGTACATATGTAATGCTTCCAGAGTGCGCCCCTGATCTCTGGCCCTGAGTAGCTCAGGGACTTCCTGACTCAAACATGGTTCTTTGCAGTGAGAAGTAATAGACTTATCTCCTATGAACTTCCTCTGCTGCCTCAGAGCCGTGTAAACTTCTAGCATCCACAGAATCCTGTGGGGAAGAAGTTTCACTACTTAACTCTGTGCTGCCTAAAGAACCCCCTCCTTTTTTTGTTTTGAGCTTGGCTCCTGCTGGTTTTGATGTCTCCGATTTCTTGTATTGAATGCAGCAGCAGATTCCTGTAGAAAAGAACCATCTGAGGTGCTCAGTTCTGACGCTTACATCCAGAACTATGTGAAAGTACAATTCAGACCACAGGTGCAGCTCTAACTCCTGTGAAGTCGTTAACCATATAGGGATCTTTAACCACACTCTTTCTATGAGCAGTGTACAGTGCAGTGCCTTTTTTCCTGGGAACACTGAAGTCCAGCCGAGATGTTACATGACCAGAGGTCCTGACATGCTCAGTGTGAACACAGGTTGGCTGCGTAAAGAACATCATTCACCCTGGCATATACTGGATTTCATGTGCCTTTCTGTTGGGTAATTTCTGGAAATAAATATGAAAGCCCTACGCATGCAACTGTCACGTGGTGCTGCCCTACCTTAACTTGCAGACCAGTCAGACTTACTCTTTTTACTCATCCACTCTTCATTCCTTCACTACTGAAGAAGTTCTTATTCCCTCTTTCCCCTCAAACATTGCAAGCATTTATAGATCTTTTTTCAAAGAAGTGCAATTGTTGACAGTAAATACATTTCCTCTTTATATCTAATCACCGTTAAGTGGAAGAGAAGGATGAGAACGTCTGACTAGACATGAGCAAGTAGGAGACTACAGAAGCCAGAGGACTCTAGAAAGGGTGCATCTACGCCTGAAAACCCAACTGTAACTTGTTGCGCTACATGTCAACATTACAAAGCAGTGCGGTACAGCAGGCGATCGACTGATGACTTGCAGTCCGTGCTATATGCTTGTAAGCTGTCCTTTTGGCTAGCTCTAGTCTGATCACACATGCTGAATGCCCTTGAGTGGTTGAAGCCAACAACCTTGCTGAACACGCACTTGCACTTTAACCTTGAGAAGGTAAAGAGCTGAATGCAATAAATGAGTTCACTACATTAATCAGTATTTTGAACTTCACCGCTACTAACTGGCAGCTGTGACAATAGACTTGTTGCTCTGTTCCTAGGTTGTTCTCTCCAAAAAGAGAAAATGTTGAAACTGCAATGAGTAAAGCTTCGAAGTAGGCCACAGTAGCCCTAGAGAGCGTATAGTGCAATGATGTAGCAACAAGTGTAACAACATACTACTACACACTCGTTTTGGAAGTTTAAGAAAAGAAGAGAAAAGTATTTTGATTAATAAGTTAATAAAACTTACAGCAGGGAGAAGGCAGGGTTTTGACTTAGGGCACCGTCCAAAGTGAGGGAAACTCGTGTCACAGCCTGGAGTTAGTGAAACAGCACGTTTTTCATCATCACGTAGTTTTGGGGATGTT
>Ga0065711_1038285_pt1 | contig 18954 bp, 6 predicted proteins | sample Hoacrofraction12_FD_59098 | JGI IMG/M metagenome (GOLD analysis project Ga0065711, IMG submission 59098) | Hoatzin crop microbial communities from Cojedes, Venezuela - Epithelial fraction 12 v2 (version 2) | ecosystem: Host-associated > Birds > Digestive system > Esophagus > Crop | place... | reverse complement strand
CTGGAGATATTCAAGACCCGCCTGGACGGGGTCCTGTGCAGCCTGCTGTAGGTGACCCTGCTTCGGCAGGAGGGTTGGACTAGATGACCCACAGAGGTCCCTTCCAACCCCTACTATTCTATGATTCTATTCTATGAACAGAATTTTAGTGAAAGAAAGGGAATGCTAGTAAAATTTTTCAAACTTGAAAACTCTTCATGTCCTACTTTCACATATTACAAGTATTCAGTAACCTTACAGCCAAGGTTAATAAAGACAACACAGACCACGTAAAAATATTTCTTACAGAATGAAAATAGTTTAACTCTTAACAAAATTCCCTAATTTCATACAATTTACCAGAAATTGAAGGAGAAGGGAAAACATGGACACAGGAGTCAAGTTTGATGTCACTGTAATCTGCACAAATACTCCCAACAGTCCTGTGTGGTTTTCTGGCGACTTTTGTGGAAGGGAAATGCCTGGAATGAATATTTTGAATACACCATCTCCAACTTCTCAAGAAAATTTCTCAGTGTGATCAGAACCCAAGTGAAGAACCTACAGCGGTGACTATGGACAGAGAGACAATATCTCATAACAAAAGTAAAACTTTCATATCTGCAGGTAAACAGCATGGGCTAAGCAGGCAAAAAATACATCATACAAGAGATGTATGCACTGCGATACTTACATTACTGAGGAGAACAGAAGTGAAACACCTTCCCCATCTCTACCCACTAATGAAGGAAAACATGTAAGACTCTAGAAAATGATGATGTTTTATGATCTACTTATGTTTTCACAGATGTTCTAAACACCATAGGGCTTTCTTCGTAAACAGACATGCCTAGCATGCCAGGGATTGTAAAATTTCAGTAAGATTTAACGTGCACTTAAAAACTTCCTAGTCAGTCATATGAGTCATATTTTGTGGTAATGGTAAGGGACACCTGTGAATGCACAAACAACAAGTAGATACCTAGTTTCTATTTATTGCCTTTGTAGATATAAAGACTGTTCTAGAGGACTGGAGAAAGAACATCAGCCTGCTAGGCTGCAAAACTCCAATTAAGTAATATCCATGACCATCCTGTCAAACTCTGGTAGCTCTATCCATCTTAAATCATAATTTCAGCAATAACTCTCTTGGAATTGCAATCAAAAGTGAGAGAAATAGAGATGGTCAAAAGTGCCTCAATAAAGAGAATATCCTTATTCAGGTCATGCAATAGTTGCATGTTTGTTACTTCAAACCCATGATTCTTCATGAAGCTATCACAGGGAACTGAATCCTGTAGCTCTGAAATAGCAGGAGTGGTTGGAATCCTGCAGTGATGGACAGAAACATCAGTCCCTTCTACTCTTCTCTTTTACTTCTGTATTGGCAGAATTCAGTTGGAAAAAATAAGTTAAGGAAGTGCAAGCACTGTCAGTATGATTGGAAGGAAGCAAAAAAAAGTGGAAAAAAAAGTCCTTTTTGTCACCCTTTCCTTCAACCTTCAAGCTTTTCTTCCTATAAATCCGTTCTTTCTCTTCATCTTTAGAATTGTTGAGGAATTTCTCCAAGATCTTTCCCATAGCACCTCAAGAAAAATTGACAAGCAAAGTATGCTTTGTTCTGCAAAGTTGTCCTCAATTCAATACGAAATTAACTTAGTCATAGCACAATAAGGTCTAGGAGATTGCTTTAATTTATAGTCTCCATAGCTTTAACCATAACAAAATGACACCATACCACAGCAGTGATCTGTGAGAGTACCAGATCTTCCAAAGTCAAGCTGGCCACTAACTGTCAGGAAACATCTTGTCATTTATTGCCCTAAATAGTATCCTCAACAACCCATTAATGAAAAAATTACAGATAAATCAGTTTCACACTTCTATCAATCTGGAAAGCACGACAGGATTTTCATATAATCGCTCAAAGGAGAAAAGAATAAAACGGTGCAGGCTGGAAGAGACCTCATCAAGTCCAACTCCCCAACTCAAAGCAACATAAAATGATCACGACTAGTACTAGAAATGGAGAAAATACAGCATTTAGTCTTGCATTTTGAAAATGTTCTATTCCAAAAAAGTAAAATAATAATACGAATGTAAAATTCATCCTCCTAATTGAATCAGGAAATAAAACTCCTGTCTTTATCTCATTAACTGGCTAACCCTGAGTGTAAAAGCAGAGAGTTCACTGCACTGTGCATCTTTGGCAGAATTGAACATGGAGAGTGGATCTCACTCTTCCTTGGTGTACCAGAGCCAGCTAAATAAAGACAGATAATCGCACTGGAAACGAGGTTCTTGTTGTCCTGTTGGTATTTATGCAGGATTGCCATCTCAGACTGCTTCTGATTTGTGATATAGTACCAGAAAATGACAACATTGTAATGATTAATGGATAGTTTATTTTTAAAAATAAAAGCATAAATTCCTCACTAATAGACAATGTTATGTTGCTATGCGACTACCAGCACTTAAAACACAATCCAGTCTTAAGTATATGTTTTGAGGCAGCTAATAATTCAGTTTCTTCATTATGATTCTATTCATTTGAGTTCTGAAATATGGCAAGTGCTAATAGAATGACTATACTGCTGGTATCCTCCCAAGCTTTTTTTGTTTTTTGAAGAATTGCCTTCTGTTACTTGAAAATGCACTTTAAAGCAAGATCAAAAGTAAATGTGAATTTGATTTTTATATGTAAACTCTTGAACAAGTTCAGGAAAAAAAGTGTTTTAGGAAAAAAGTTTAAGATTACAAACATTTATGAAGTACTATTTGCTTTCCTTAGAATAATAATACTGTGAACAGAAAAACATTTCAGAGATTTGTTCTTTAAAATATGTCCAATCCCAACTGGATACAACTTCACAGCAAAAGTAGTATGTTTATATTACAGTGACCATTCTACTCCTAATGTCCACAACAGTTATTGAAAAACCAAAAGGTGAAAATGCCAAAACATCCAAATAAGAAAAAAAACACCCAAAAAACCTTTGAAATATTCATTGTGTGGTAGTGAAGCAGAAATTAAAAATAAATTAAAAGATTATTCTCTAGCAAATGAATTATTATCCCTTACAGTATAAACGTACTAGTTTTAAAATTATACCAAAATTATGCTTTGAAGTCAGTAAAATACAAACAATATTTACAAATAAAATAAAATGAACAAAAATTGTAATCTTTTTATTCAAAAGTAGGATCTAAACAATGTGTCTACATAGAAAAGGTTGAAGATTTGTTTATCACTTTGTTTAATGTGGAAGACTAACCGGAGCTATTTCTTGCTGTTCTTGGTAAAAACCTTCATGAAATGATAACATCAAAGAGGGTCACTTCTACTGTAGCACAACCATATGAATCTCTAGTTGAGGATTTCAACTGCTTTTATTATCAAGCAGAAGACTCAAAAGAAAATTCATCACTGCAAAGAGGTCAACATGAAGAGGAACACAAGCCTTTTAGATATACATATGAAACAGATAAATATGTAACCGAAATCCAGAAAAACATGGTTCCCTAGCATTTTATTACAATGCACTTGCAGAATGTCCCCCATCATCACATATATGGTCAAGGTCTACAAAATGTAGTTACCACAAGTGGTCCTTTTGCCAAACCCAGTCACAGGCCTGTTGGTCGAAGTACAATGTCTTTCCATACTCAAACTCCTATATCTGGGAAACAGGAATAAAACTATCTCAAATTAGACATACATTGTGATTATGAAGCACTTAGAGATCTGTACGTCAGAACCTTTTTCTACAGCAATTTAGCAATATCATGATTACGGCAGGGAAAAAGTGTGATGTTTGGGCCAATGAAAATTCACAAACATCACGAAGGGAAAAAAATTTTCAATGGTTATGCAAATTCATTCACAGACTGCAGGCTAGATTCTTAATTAAGTTCTAAGCCCTCCTGCTTAGAGGGTAGACAGCAATAGCTACAGATACTGGCTACATTAGAAAGTGGAATAGAAGCAGATCACTGAGTGAAGCTACAAGCACTATGCTCCCTATAACCACAATATACACATTTTATTGGATCTACCTCTAATCTGGTCCTGTGAACGAAGCACCCCCGTGGAAAACACGGGGACGTGTGCTTCCAGAGCACAACTTCCAGTTTATTCTTCTCTAAGAAATAAGGTTGAAATTGCTCATTGATTTAAGACAAAAAGTGACAGTCGTTAAAGACAGACCTGCTTCAAACACAATCCCACCAATATTTTGCAAATGACTAACAGGTGAAATTTCACAGTGAACATGTTTAAACCTTGAAAATTTCAGAGTGAACACATTTAAGCCGTAAAAATGTGAAGCAGGTAAGAATGGTGCCTTCATTGACTGACTTCTCTATGTCTTAAAATGGAGCTCAAATCTGTGAAAAGTAAGCTGACATGTACCTTGACAAAATTTATCTAAAATTAGAGACTGAATTCTGACATTTTCTTAAGAGCAAAAAATTTCATCCTTAAGCTAGAAGTTAACAGATACTATTACAATAAACAAGAAATGGAACTGCAAGACTTCTTTTTCTGTGGTCCTTCCTCTGAATGTGCTTTCTTATACTTTCTTATATATGGTTTTAAACTTCGGAAATTTAAAATGAGGATGCAAGAGTTAATCACACCTTCCTACATCAAAATAACTAAGGAAGTTTATCATTTGAAAGAGCAGACTGAGGACTACCAAATTATAAGTAAATACGTACTTAAATTTAGACATCTGAAACTTAAAATGCTGAAATGTTACGGCAATGAATGCATCTAAGCTGGTTGATGGCTTGCAGATTTTCTATTCAGCCCCTGAGAAGAATAATGCAATACATAGACACTCTGAATTTGCTTAACAAATCCTGGTGAAATATTAAGAAATATTTAAAATTATCTTCCTATATCATAGTTTAGCAAATTAATAGATATAGCTGGGTTTTCACAAGTGCTGAACATCTGAATATTTCCTAAGGTCAGAAATGTCTGTAGTAGAAAAAAATCTTTGAAAATATTCTGTAAACTTTCTATAATGAAATTTTTTTCAATGACAAGTTAAAATCTACATTAGAGTTTAACATCTAATTAAAAAATGAAGTCTACACTACAGGAAATCCCCATGCACTTCAGCACATAGCTTTTACTCTTAATAAGCTAACCTTAAAAGTGAAGTATAGAAACCTCAACGGTATGCTTATTATGCATGTCGGAGGAGCTTTGAGAAGATTCAGTGAAAAACTAACATCTGAAAGCCAAATTCCAGATTCTCGATAATTCTTAGAAGCAGACGATTAAGTTGCACATAATTTTAGCTCAGATGTACTTTCCAGTTCCCAATCCCTTCAATTTTGTCGACATTAACACTGGTGGCATTTTGACTTGCCTTGGTTGTGTGGTCTTCCATCTATATAGTTATGCTTTGGTTTGTCTATAATACATAAAACTATTCAACCATACAAAAAACTTATATTTAATTTTACAAAAATATAAAACCTTCTGCACTCTCCAATCACATTTTTCACAGTTATCTGTGAAAAAGAGACATTTTCACAAGTGAAACAGTGCCATCTTGTGTATTATGGACTTTCTATCGTGCCAAAGTAGGACTGCTCTTCCCTGGTTCCCTGGGGGTGTTCAGAGGTGGTTTTATTCCCACCACTGAGAATGATACGAAGTGTCATGGATGACGTTTGCAAATTACTGATAAAAATAGTTGTTCAAGTCGTTCACAAAGCCATATTAAAATAACTTAATATCTTCCATTGAAGCAAGGAAAATGAAAGCCAGTTTTCAAAAGAAACACCACAGGTAATTTAGATTCAGTTCTCCACTAATACACTTCACTCATGTAGTACCTTAGACTGCAGCCTCTCTGTATAATGATTTAGATTCAGTTTTAATTAACAGCTTTAAAATTTAATTTATAGAGGCTGAATCTCCATCTGTTTAATGTCCCTGAGTACCTATGTAAGTCTTCATCATACTGTTTTAAAAGTATTATGGCCATCATCAAAATGAACAACATAGCTTAACAAATTTTATTTTCAGTTTATAGATACTGCTCTAAACTATTATTGTTTTAGACAACTGGGAATAATTAATTAGTAATATAGCATTCTAATATCATATAAGAATGAGCAAGTAACAATTTTAATTAACAGTTCATAATTTCATTCATCTGAATGCTAAAAAAAGCCCACCAAGGAAACTCTGTTTAACAAACACTAGTATGGATGCAGAGTAATTAATAACTCTAGAGTAGCTCTTGATGCATGCTATCATAGTTTTAAAATTATGTGGTGACATGTACTGCCTATAATTTGGGTAGGCACATGCACAAAACACAGTTGTTTCATCAGATGGTAATTCAATGATTTTTGCATCCATAAAGTTATTCTTTCCTGCTGATTATCTCTAACTTTGCTCAGAAAAGCAGGGTGAAGGACATAGCTGCTTATAGTACAAGAAACTCAGCGGCTGTGATCAAACAAAAATTCCTGGTCCATTTTTTTAAGTAATGTAATCTATTTCTATAATTTAAAAAATTTCAGTATGTCCTAGCCTTTTTGTAAGTTGGCACACATATTACAAAGCTTTTAAAACATAGACAATTTTTTAAATCAGAGATAATCACACTGAATTATGCAGCCCCATACTTCAAAAATAATCCTCTCGGCTGAGAAGAAGATTTCTGGGGAATAAAACTCTAGACAAAGAGCAAGATTGAATGTCAAGAGTTGGTATGTGCCAGAAAGGTAATTATGAACTGAATGATGTTTACATTAGGAAATAAAAACTCTATCTACCACAGGCACAATCTCAGGAGTACACCATGTCACTATTTTAACTTGCTGTGCTGAAACTGACAGCAACAGAACTGTAAGATTATAACCCTATTACAACCCTCAACGTTTTTAGAGAATAAGCCTATTTTCTCACTAAGAAAATTAAGATCTCAAAAGGTTCAAATTCGTATGCATAAACTTCAAAATATTAAATATGTCACTCGGCTGCTAGAAACACTCCTGGTGGTGGGAGTCCCAAGCCCCAGAACAGCAGAAAAGCCTCAACACTGAAACGGAATTTCAAGTATTACACCAATCCAATTCATCTTCTCTGGGCATAGGCTGGCACCAGGGCAAAATGATACTGAAGCACAGTAACGCTGAAATTAATAGCAGTTGCAATTAATAGGGGTAGGGAATTTGTTCAAAGTAAATAAAATTGCTTTGTATGGAGAATATGATGGACTTGGGGAGAATGAAAGCAAATGTCTCTAGGCAAGGACTTGAGACTGGAACTTAGCTCGCAGTTTTGCTAAATTTTTATCATTACATTTGACTTACCCACTATATATTTTTTCATATGCGTATACATGCACCTGCATACATACGCACACGCATACATATACCTCTGTCTTAGTGTATATTTACAACATGTATGCATAGTAATTCACGACAAAAAAAATTACGACTTAGACACACTGTTTACAAGCAGAGACCATTCACATGCAGAACACTACTGATCTTGGGGTCCAAAGTGGCTTGGACAACTTGTCTGGATTTTACCACACCCCTGTCCTACCTGTGCCTCTTTTTTGCAAATGCAGACAGGGCTTAATAGGATTCCTTCCTCCAGCTCTTATATGTGAGGCTTAGTTATGTATTCATGTGTGTGTGTGACTCCAACACACAGTAATCATATACAAGTTTGATGATAAAAATGAACTACAATCATAGTGAAATGGCAAACAAGTCCACGTAAAGTTTATTCTTTAAAAAGGAAAGAAAAAATTTTAAAAAGTTGTCTCACAAATCACCAGACAAAATAAAAAAATGGTCACTAAAGAACTTCTCCATTGAAAGAAAGCAAACAGCACACCTACAGAAATTTGATTTTATTTTTAAATCACATTCCAACAACTTCCACAGAGGTCATACAATTGTTAGGATACCAAAATTAATTATTGAGGACTAAAAGCCAAGTAGGTGAACAATGCAGATCGTTCTTGCTGCACTGCATGTAGTACAGTCCACTCTATGCTAATCTACTCAAGCTCGTTTACATAAAATAAGAAAAAAAGTTTCTAATTTTCTTACAGTCTCGCAATACTACCAACTGCTCTGCTTATGCAAATAAATTCCATATTAAATTGCATTTTAAAGACTTCATTACAATATGCTTACTTAGTTTGCATGCTAGTGTTTGGAAGTCACAGAAATTAGAGTAATTCAATTGTCTGATGATCTGCGATGACTAATTTGACAAATATCAGGCACACAGTAGAAAGAAAATAGGTGCTACTCTGCAAGCATGTAGAGACTGTATTCAGATTTCAGTTAAGCTAACACAAAAGTGAGAGCTCCATGTTATGATTATAACACACAATGTTATCTGCATCAGCTGCAAAATAAGACCCTCATCACAATAATAAGCAGAAGACAATATTTTAAGCACAAAGAAGCGTGTACATGCAATTCAGTTCTCAAAACATAACATGTAAATATTTGTACAGCTCATATTCAACCTAGTGGTCCTGTATCTGCGATGTTTGTTACTTAAATTGTTACATATATATTACTTGAAACAGTATCATCCAACCTCTTGAAATACGTAAAAATATTAAAATAGGTGTACAAGGCTCACTAGGAAGCTCAAGAACTGGTCGTATCTTTATAACAGATACTTCTGACAGTAAAACTTTATTTTACTGTAACAGGAATTTGTATATACTTAGGTTACCAAAGATCATTTATTAGTAATTCCTAGGTAAATCATTCATGTATCAGACTAATATTCACAAAAAACCAATTTTCTCCAGGATGTCAAAGTTGATTTAAAAATAATTCTTAAAACTTTGTTTATTATTTCTTAAGTTTGTTTCACATCATCCAAAACATGACGAAGAACATCCATTCTGAAAATTCGGGCCACTTGGAAATAACTTGTATCATACCAAGGTAAGGTAAGGAAAACTGTACCTATTTAAAAATAAGGGTGTGCCATCTGACTCCTCTGTATCTTAGCTACTATAGCTCTTCATGCCATCTCCTACACCTTACCTGAAGAGTTGACAGAAGCTGAAAGGGTATGATAGCAGAGAAGTAAATGAGGCTATATCATCTGACAGAATACATGCTTTGTCTTCATTTGCGTGGCAGATTATTGGTAGAATGACTTTTCAATACAACTTAAGTATCTGAATGATCAAGAGATATTCTTTACCACTAACTAATTTACTACCTACACACATCCACCGCCCTCATTGCTAAGGCAGACAGTTACTCTTTCACACATTTTCTAGGTCTAACCTGCAGTAAAAACAAATTTTTAAAAAGAGGGTTTGGGGCAGGAGGTTAGTAGGAGGGAATGGTAAAACATTTTTTCCATGTAATGGAAATGTAATCTTCTTTCAGTCACAGCATGTAAGAGCTGGGTTAACAAAACAGTACTGCAGATATTGTGAAAGCAGATTTCAGCACAGACTGTCAAGAAGCCACACGTTTCAGATGAAAATCTATAGTAACATTGAATTCTATTAGATTTGAAGGACAAAAAATATTGCCTGTAACCCCATCTGACAACAGAATGACAACTGGGTCGTATCCTAGGATTACTGATTAATAAGATTCATTTTTAACTTTTAGGTTTGGTTAATTACTCACTAACAATATTACTAATTATGATATTTACAGTATTATTTATAAATTAAATCCTAAAATTCTTTTGAAACCTGTGAAATGTAAAGATACAAAACAAACAGGACAACTCACATAAATTTAATAATGCCTAAGGAATTTGCTGATAAATTGCTGCAATATTTTGTCAGATCCAATACCCATTGAGAAGACTCCTAATATTACATATATTTTATTCATATATGATTCTTCAATATTTACTTTTTTTTCCTCTTACTGTTCATAAAGCATCAGGAAAAAAAGAAAATCTGGTATGAAATCGTTATATGAACTAATACAGTTGACTCGGTAAGGATTCTGTCACAACAGTTTGTATCAATTGGCTCCATTTCATTACCCATCCTTAAAATGTGCCACCATCTTAGATGTTACACAAAATCAGCACATAACTCCTTTAAATTTAGCTCATTCATCCAGACTGGAGTGTTTTTCAAATCAGGTAGTTCTGTCCTCAGCAACGGTTCCCAATATTCATTGCTATAACAGCAGTAGGTCTGGAATTGTGTGGGACATGGGAAAAGTACAGACAGTAACAATTCACCTGTAGAGTTACTTAAGAAAACCAAACCAAAACAAAAAGAAAACCCCAAGAAACTCATTGTCAATAGATACAGCCTACTTTGAATGGAAGTTCTGCACCGAGATTTACTGCTCTCTCATTTAATATTTTCCTGCAAGAAAAATGATCAAGTCACTGCCTTAACCCCAGTATAATATTTTTAATCAAAATTAAAATATATAATAAACTGTATGTCTTTACTATATCACTTATCAATGAAGATGAAGTGTGTAAAAGCCCAGTGAACATCACAAATGACCACTGGGAAGACTCACTTCAAGAGTTCTCAGTCATTGTGTCTAGTAGAGCGTGAGAGGGAAAAGGCTGGTAGCAGTCACACCGCTTTGCTTGTGCAGGAACTTAACCTGATTTTCTCAGCCTTCCTAAAGAAAGTTCACCTCAATTAGTCCGCTGCGTATTGGTGAAGACCATAATACTGAGTTTATGATAAATGGCAAAGTCCTCTCAATTCTATTAGATTCTTTTCCACATAAAGATCCTTCAAAATGATGAAGAATCTGTATATGAACCTAATTTTCTCTTTTTATCTGTGTTTTTGCTAACACAATTATCGGCCAATGTTATGGCACATTTGAACTGGCATTTTAAGGAGATTTTCATGAGATGAAATAGAGCTTATACACTGCAGACTGTAAACAACTGAGCCAGTGTTTCCAGTCTCCTCCTCTATCATTCACTACGTATCATGGAATGCAAATACGGCACAGTATTACACACGTAAGTGCAATACTTTAGACCAAATTAGTTCTTAGAACAAACACACATACAATTAGAACAAATATGCTGATTATTTGAAGAGCATCTGGAAAAAAACCTCATTAAATAAAACCTTAGGTAATTATGCATTTCAAACATTTCTGGCAGAGGAAATTGAAAACATAAACACAGTAAGCCTGAGATGAGTACTGTTGTTGACCTGAAATAATTATCTTGTGCCTCATCCCAGGCTGATGGGTTATATTCCTGAAGAATATATTACACTAAGTTTATCTTTTCTAAGGAGATTACTGTTTAGACACTATAATGAAGATAACAACCTACTTATTTTAGATGCAGGATGAAGAAGCAAGAGTCACAAAATTTCTAAATTCACTTGTAAACACAAAACCTTTTTTGTCTCGAATAAATATATTTGAACTAAAACCAAGGAATTTTTAAAACTGACTTTGACAACTGCTATCAAAGTACATAGCTTCTGGGGTGCTTAGCACAAAGAAAAAGTCATCCTTCTGATATTTCAAATTGTGCTCCTTATTTTTAAACATAGGTCTGAACCTCAGACGAGTTTTAATATAATACTGATACACCGTAAAGATTTTTTGTGGAGGGATTAATTCATTCAAGCATTTTAAAGATTTTGTAGTGTTATTTCTTGGACTCAAAGACTGACCTTTATCTTCTGCAGCTACGAAGCTGGCCAAACTTCTATTATCTTATTGCATTTCCACAAATGGAAAATCCAGATTTAATTCTAGCCTCACCATACATCACAGCATGTCTTCTGAAGAAAGAGGCTAGAAGAGCATCTTCCAAAAAAGTTTTATTTAACAGAAGGACAGAAAGATGAATCTCAAAAACTTAAGTGAGATGTTAGGGGGGAAAAAAAAGGTTTTTTAAAAAAAAAGTACATTGATTCAACTGGAATAAAAAGGCCTAGCAGCTCCAAAATTGACTGCAGCTGGAAAGAATACGTGAAGGAAACTGAAATAAAGAATACGTGAAGGAAACTGAAATGGGATGAGATGTAAAGAGCTAGATATTCTTCGCACTGATGTATTACTCTTCCATTATACAATTTTATTCATTAAAGAAAAGCAAGTTGGTGCTGTAGCTGATGTTCAAGCGCATCTCCTAAATGGCATACATGAAATATTATCTTTCATATTGTAAATGTTCCAAATATGTCTTGCTCCTAAAAGAATGCTTCTGCCACTTTATCATCTTCACATGGAATTTTTTTTGTGTATTTTAGTGGATAATGTTAATAAAATATGCTTCTAATAAATAATAAAATTCAAATTCTGAAAACAGACTTTAAGAGCTTCAAAAGTACCATAAAACAGACTGTCTGTTCACTTGTTCTACTTCCCAAGTAGAAGGGCTTCAACTATTTCCCTTAAACATACTATAACAGCCCTTGTTTTGGGGAAGTATGTCTTGATATTCATCTTTGTATGTCCTGTTTCCGCAGTGTGCCTCATTTCATTGACAATCTGTTGACTGCATAAATTCACCCTCATTTATGTCATTCCCGCTTAAGGCAAGAGACTTCTGGCACTGGAAACATGCAGTAGGTACAGCTCTAGTGAGATATGGTACAACAGGTCCATCCATTCATTAGCATCACTGAAAGCCAATTTCAAAATTCCCTGAGGTCTACCAGTATGTGACAGAATATAAAATTCACCGCACATGATCAACGTGGCTCCTGCTGAAGATTAAAAATAAACTTATCAGATATGTTCTGACATACAGCAGTGGTAAAAATACCTCACGCTTCATTATATATGGTTAGGTGTAGCAATTAGAGGATAAGCACACTCTGACCAATTCTATGCACTCTGTTTCTGAATATTTCATTAAATCTTTTGTACCAGTACTTCAAGATCAATTAAATTTCCAAAGTACAGACATTATTGCCATTTGAGCTATCCAGTATGTCCTAGGACTGCTACTCCAACAGGGACACAGTCACACACGGACCCTTTGCTGTTTTGGTCCTTCCCTCGTCTGTGTGGAGGTGGACAACTGTGAGTGCCCTGAACGACGCCCATCGATAGCTGAATGGAGTCTCAAGTGATCAATGCATCTAAATATCTGGTGAGGAAGGCAATAAAGAAGTTAGAGCCTGGCTTTTCTTCGTGGTGCCCTGTGACAGGCCAACAGGCAACGGGAACAAATTGAAATACACGAAATTACATTTAAACCTAAGGGGGAAAAAAAAAATGTTTCACTGTAGGGGTGATTGAACACCATCACAGGTTGCAGAAATATCGATATCCTTGAAGGTATTCAGAACCTGAGTAGACACAGCTGCGGGCAACCTGCCCTAGTTGACCCTGCTCTACATTTTCTACTACACTTTCTCTCCTCCTTATCCTCTGCATATTTTATTGCATGTAGTAAGGAGATTTGGGCACTAGAAGATGTGAAAAAAAAAATAGGAAGGGAATTCCTTGCATAGTGAGAACTCCTGAAGCAGCGTGTGAACAGTAGCCAGCTTAATGACATTACTAGAGAAGCTGATTCAACCAGTGAAACAATGCTTTATCACTTCTTCAGTACGAATTTCCCTAGGACTGCTACCACATAATATTATTCAGAGAGAAGAGCTGTAAATTAGGCCTTGATGACATAATTCTTTGAAAAATATGACAAGAGCTTGTCAGTTAATATTTGCCTTTAATCTTTCTTATCTCCTTAACACAAAAAACAGAATGTTGTTTTGAACCTGAGGTAATAGTTTTTGGTAGATTATTAACAAGGCTACTGCACAAAGAGAGGCAGAATTTTTATTTTTTTTCAGCGAAGACCTTTTTATTCTTATTTTTTTTTAAGATTCAATAACTTGTCCCTTAGAAGGTGGTTTTCCACCTCTGCTCACTACTGCTTTGAAAACTGGCTAGTATTTAAAACATGGAACAGTGAAAAACAGCAATGTATCATGTCAAAAGGAGGTGTCTGGTGAATGCTGCTGGGATGAGTGCTAGGTCATATTTTAATTAAATTCCTCATTACTGATCTGAAAAAGAGTATAAAGATCATGCTAATGAGTTTCACTTATCTAAATCGGAAGGTGCCTTACAGTCCAAACAACACAGAAAAGTTTGGAACTTGGGGGAGGAAAATCTCCTGTCTTCGACTTAGAAAATTTTTAGAAAATATGGCAGCTTTTTTAAAAAAGTCAAGTGAAGAAATGAAATATGAACTCAGCTGGGGTTTTTTTTGGTTTTTTTTTGTTTTTATGAGAAATGGAAGGCAGTTCTAGTGAAGGATATCTTGGAGACAGTAGTGGTGAACAGAAAGTTAGACAAGATTTCTTCAGTGCCGTTACATTCAGACTTGGACATGGCCCAGACCACAGCAGAGGGAGTAGGGAATGCTCCACCGCTGTTCAGGTGCTCTAGCACATTAGAATTGAGACTGTGCACAACCTAAGAGAGTGCTACTGTGCAGAGATCAAGCTCCACAGAATCACAGAACCATTTAGACTGGAAGCCACCACCAGATGCCTACCTAGTCCAACCTCCACTGCCCTCTTCCCTCTTCCTTCCCCACCCCCAAGCCCAAAATACGCATCACAGTAGCCAAAGGGCAAAAAGCACCTATGCATAGGCATACGGGCGCAGACGCGGTGTTGCAAACAGGTTATGTAAGACAATTCAGCAGAACTCTAAGTGTACACCTATTAGCACGCCAGGTATTTGACAACAATTTTGTATTAAAGAAAAACATATAAACTGAACTAATGTAAAAAAAAACAAGAAAAATGGTTAACCGAAGGGTTAGCATAACTGAGATGTAAGAACAGCATTAAAAAGTGCCCTGGATTTAAACTGACATCATTGAACAGAGTAAGTTTATAGCAGTTCAGGTGGAATCCCATCACTGACTTTCAACATCCTTTTTTATCTTACAGGGGAAGCATCAGATATTTTTAGGAATTAATTGTTTAAAATATGAACATTTTTAATTTTAAAAGAGTAAACAGAGACTCTACATTCCTTATCATCAGATCATCATACTATCCACGTACTACTAAAATTGATGGTGAGCTTCTAGCTCCTCTGAAGTCACAGTTAAAGCTTGCTGGCCCTTTGCTTTTGATAACTCCCTGAAAGTGATAGTTTAGATGAAATACCAATTTGGGCAGTAGAAACAACAGAAGGCTACATGTTTTCTCCAGAGATACTAAGCAAATGTCTTTCAATTCAGTTTGCTTTAAGAATTTTCATTTAAAAAATAACATTTGAAATAGCTTAAAGTCCATGACAGTTTCATCAGTATTTGCAATAATATTAACCGTTATGCCTAATACAACCAAAAAAATACTTTGCAAAAGGCATGAAATCTGTATGAATTTTATCAACTATCTTGCTTTAATAAACTTATGTTCGCTTTTGGTGTGCACAGATGTTGAAAATTAATTTTGAAATTTCGTGCCAGTTACAGTTTAAGCAATCTCCTTCATGTTACAGGAATGTTCTTTGTGCTTAATTTACCTTAAGCAGGAGTTAAACTTCTATAACCTTTGCAGTTCTGTTAATGCTTTTTCCTAATCAGGAATCTTAATGAATTTCTCTTTCTACCACTAAATTACATGTATCTGCATTTAATTATGAGAGCACTTACTAAATGAAATAGAGTGTAAATGAACTCCCATTTAACCTTAACACCGCTTGAAAACCTTAGATGTCAAGGATGAATAATAAATGTTCAAAGCTTCAACCTTCCTCCTCTAGAACTGTCAAAGTAATTCTATTAAGAAGAAACATAGTGAAACAGTGTTAGGATTTGGAAGACTATGCAACTGTGACCAAATTATTACTTGTTCTTCTGTGAGAGGTAGATCACGGACCATGTAACCTATCAAAATTTAAAATATGTAGGCAATTAAAAAGTATCATGTTGCAGAATTTTCAGATCAATTGAGGAAGACCTTGTTGAAGGATAATGTTGCCTTGTTCCAAAATATACCATGAAAATGGAAGCCTGGATGTTATTTGTTAATCAGAAAACTCTTCAATAAAAGAGTAATACAGAATTTTTAAGAAGTTCTTTCACTAAGTTGATCTAACTTTCAGAGCTTTTCCTTTCATAGAGATAGAATGAAACAGTGCTGCTGAGTGCAGGGTCTTCAAATCATTTGACTTGTTTTATGCTCTGTAAGGTAATTATTTAACTCTGTATAACATTCTCATTGTAATTTAAAAATAAAAAAAGATGAGAACAGACACTTTTGATATTTCACACAAAGAAAAAGCCAATTCTAGTTGAACGGAACATCATAATTACTGTCAAATTCCAAAATCAATGACCTTATAAAGAAAAAAAATCCTGAAATACTTAAATACTAACAAAAAGTTTTCAGTACAACAAACCTGTTGTTTTTCTCAACTACAAGTTATCTACATAAATAACATGCCATAAACAACTAGTTTAATATAAACGAACGCATCGCAACATGTTTCCTTCAAACTCTGTTCCCTTCTAAACCAAGTACTGTTCTGCAGTTTGCAAAGTGGGGAGACTGGGGACCAGGAAGGACTTTGCATTGCGCCTGCAATACTAACGTACTGCAAGTGCAAGGAAAAAGCAACAAAAAACAAAAAAAAAACCTGGGGATGTAAACTACCACCATTTCTCAACCACCACTTGCTCGCAAGAACCTTGGCTATAACATATAGTCACTATAGTCAACAAAATATCTAGTCACTTTAAAAATGTTGTTTGAATGTCACTTGGAAATAGTAATATATAAGTTAAGGAAATATTTCTGAAATGCATGGAATTTTTTTTTTCCTTCCCATGCTTCAGCTGAAATGTTCACTCAGCTGTCAATTATCAACTGTCAATTATTATTAAAAACGTAAGCTAGCTTGGTTACAGAAGCAGCATAGGTATATTTCTACAGCAACATTATACATATATAAAGCCTTGAGTGGGTGCTCTCTTGGGGCTATTTACATTCTACCCTCATCTGCATCACTGACCTTCTGTTTCTCAATTAAATCCTGTATGTCTATGCTTAAAGCCTTTAGTAATGTGGTGTTATTATTCGTGCTTCTTTCTTTATAAACCTACTCCCTTATTACCTTTGAAAATTAAGACTAGTTAGTCTCCCCAAAAATTTGGTCACCCAATCTTTCCCCCAAAACAGTCACAATTGTAAGATGATGTATAAATCAACTTGAACTATGTATAAAACACTTGTGCTTTACCCATTGGTAAGTTATATTAATTTTATGTTTTAATTTACTCTAAACATCCACGGTAAAAACAATTTTCCATCCATTTAGGAAAGATCCCAAGAATGATTATTTATTGTGAAATTTAGCAATTCAGATTTACGCTACAGGATCATATCAACTGACAATGATCAGCATAAATCTTTTTAATAGGGATTACACATGTTTATCGATGTCAGAACAGAATATTAAGCACTTTATACATAATGCATTTTTTTTTCAAATTTGGATGATGTATGAGCCTGCTTTTGAAAACAGTTACTTTTGTGTATCTACTCGCTCCTTCTGAAACATGAGGTCCTGTTGAATTCAGTGGCACTAAGAAGAAGGGCAACAATTTATGCAAGTGTCAAGAACTGTTTCACTGGTGCCACACAGAACATTGTAGGGCTGAACACAGAGTCTCCCAATTCAGGCTCCCCAAAGAATTATAGAAACTAAAACATGAAGAACTAAAATTCCCTACATACTCTGAAAAAGTCTGACATGAATGAAAATAAGAAGCTCCTCAATGCAACTATGTACAAAAAATGTAAACCAAACTGTTCATGAATAGATCACTGGTTTCATTCAGCAAAAAAAGAGGTATTAAAATATTCAGTTAATATTCTGTCATACACTTTTTTCAACTTGAAGATCTTCTTTGCAGTAAGAAAAGATGAATTAAGATATAGGTAGTACAGGACCTTAATGGAAGAACAGCCTGTGGGATCATATGATTACTTCATAATCTACCCTTACATGAAAAAAAGAAGAAAAATCAGTATGAAGAAGTAGTCCCAACCATTGCAAAGTGTGCTGTCAGTCAAAGTGAGTCCAGAAAATCTAAGAGCTGCTGTTCGGGACTTGCACATTGGAGACCTGCACTGATATTGGCCAAAGTCAACAACAAGGACGCAGCGAAGAAATATTATAGAAGTAAGTGAGGGTGGGGTCTCAGAAAGAGACCTCACAGAGGGGGAAGGAAGAAGAGCTGGTGAGAAGCCTGGAGTTCAGGAAGGGGATAGTGAAGATGCCTTTAAAAATATGTTGGGAACTACTGCCATAGAACATGGTTAAAAAAGTGACAAGCATATACAGACAAAGCAATCCCTTCATGAGTCTGCAGAAAACTTGAAAGTAACAGACTGCCTGATTTATTTCTGAAATACTGGTATGAGGTCTTCTGAATAAAAAATGTTCGTAACAGAAGAGTAAAACCTTACCTGAGCAGGCCAGCCGATATTTACTTGCCAAAGATCAATAATTTCTTCATTAGCCCACAAGTGTGCTTGGAGAGTGAAGGAAGGTGTGAAGGGAGAGTGAGACATGTCCCCATCCACAAGTTTTTAAACATTTGAGAAAAATATCAGGAAGTTTTGGGGTTTTTTGGGGGGTAAAGTGATCCTGTATACTCCTGAAAGCCACAGGAACTGAACTAATGGTGACACCTACCTAGTTCTTCTTGTGAAGATGAAATAGTAGTCAAACTCTCCACAGACAACGTAAAACAGAAATGTCCAAATATTTATATTCATCTCATTAGACTGTATGAAGTTTGAATCTTACCTCTGTTTTATCCATTCAAACCACTGTATGACAGCATCTGTTTTCTCACTCACAACTCACTATCTGCTCACAGTTTTAACTCTGGAAGCAAATAAGATAAAACCTCTGGCTAATGACCAATAAGATGATCTGTCAAGGGTTGTTAGTGTCCACTTTTTTTTTTTTTTTTTTTTATAATACCAA
>Ga0065711_1005861_pt1 | contig 18954 bp, 11 predicted proteins | sample Hoacrofraction12_FD_59098 | JGI IMG/M metagenome (GOLD analysis project Ga0065711, IMG submission 59098) | Hoatzin crop microbial communities from Cojedes, Venezuela - Epithelial fraction 12 v2 (version 2) | ecosystem: Host-associated > Birds > Digestive system > Esophagus > Crop | place... | reverse complement strand
TCGGCGGGGGTTCCGGAGAAGCAAATTGCTTTCAGGAAAACTTGATTTCTTTGCGGTGACTCGTTTGTGGTAGTAAAACGTGAGGAAAAGCTGCTAAGAGCAGGAGCCCTGCCGGGGCTGTCTGGCCAGCAGTATGGCAGCCGGGCTGGGCAGCCGCGGCGAGGGCGGCCCTGAGACGCCGGGTGGGTGGTGTGTGGCGTTCACCCTTGCCGTGTGTCGCTGGGTGGGTGGGTGGTTTGTGGTATTCACCCTCGCCGTGCGTCGCTGGGCGGGTGGGTGGTGTGTGGCGTTCACCCTTGCCATGCGTCGCTGGGTGGGTGGGTGGGCGGTGTGCGTGCGGTGTTGGGGGCAGAGCTGGTGGGCAGGGAGGGGTTCAGCGGGTTACACTCAGGCCAGGACTGGGGGTCTGGGGCGCTTGTCCACTGGGAATGGCCTGGGCTTGGCGACTGAAGTAGAAGGTCCTGCCCGTGCGGTCATCAGCGTTGGGCTGCTGTGATCTCAGGAATAGAATGGTAAAATGGTAATTTAATTTGTCTTTGAATACATGAGTTACTGTGTATTTTATAACATACTTTCTAAAGCTTTCGGATTTCTCGGTGGTGTTATTTCAGTGATTTGTTTGCCCTGGCCTCATAATGCATATTTATAGGACAGAGAATAAACTGGGTCCTAAATGATTGTTTTCAAAACCAGAATGTAACTGAAGGCATTATTCAGTGAGGATGAGCCTCGGGGGGGAAATAAAGGGGTTTAGATCTGCCCCAGTGTGGTACTGAGCAGGTCCCCTCGACCCATTTCTCTGCGTTGTGCCCACCTCCGTTTCCTCTTAGTGACAACGTGGAAGTGGCACTCGTCTGGTCTGCCTCGGAGGTGGTGCCTTCTGGCTGATGAAGCAAATGCTGCTTTTCTGTTTGGAGAGCTGACAGTTGGGGATGTGGGAGGCTTGCAAGGGGCTTCCGTGATTGCTGGGTGTGAAACAGTTTGCAAGAGGTGTGCTGGATTGGAGCATGTTAAACGTTCTCTCATCCAGACTACTTCAGAGTTTTGCAGGATTGTTCAGTACGTGTCAGTTGTTTGCAGAAGTCCTAGGTTAGCTCAGAATTTTGGTAGCTTAAAAATAGCCTGATGCTTATAAAATTAAAAATACCAGGAAATAAGGGAAATAAATGTCATACCTTGGATCCTACAGAATTTCCTCCCACTGTAGTTTGATATGCAGCTGCCAAAAAAGAACATTTCCCGTTTGTTCTGATCTGACAGCTAAATGCTGGGAAAACAGTATTATGTTATTAAATAATGTAAACAAGGTAAGCACAAATACACTCCCCTAGCAATAGCAAAAAGAAACTGTATTTAAAGCTTCGTTTAGATAGATGCTCTAAAGTGCTGGTTGTCTTGCTTTCTCAGTTTAGCTAACCATTGGAATGTCCAAATGGTGATGAATTATGTCAACTTTAGAGCCAAAACATATTTGGTTCATGGCCAAAGCTGCTCAGCTTCCCATAACAGTCTGTAGGAAGAGTTTTGTGTGTCTAACCACAGTCCTGAAGTTGATGCCATAGCAACATTGTGATCCGAGTATATACTTTTGAAGACAGCTAAGCAGTCTTAGCAGAGTTGTTCTGTTTTTCTTTAGCTAAACTTCTTACTGTCATCAAGATTAAACCTTTCTTTGAAGAGGAAAGATTAATCGGCAAGCCTTCAAACCCTTGTGTGTGTAGGAACACCAGCCTGATCTGTTGGTTATTTGTGATGACACCCGTAAACACATCTGTAACTTGAAATTTATACTAATGGTTTTAAAATTAAGATTTTTCTGTAGAGGTGCTGTTTTGACTAAAAGTCAGTATTTCAGGCTCTGTCAGGAGCTAGATCTTTGTTTTTTCCGGAAGAACAGAGAAAGGCCAGCTTTGGGTTTTGTGTGTGAGTAAGGTTTGAGAAAAGTGGTTTAGTTCATGTCTTTTGGTTGCTTTCCACTCCCAGGACTTAACATGGAGGTTGAAGTTTGTTTATCACAAAGCTGTGGCAATGTAAGAAGAAAAAAAGCCTGTGGCCTAACGAAAGTGTAAGGTCTTGCTTTTTAAAAATTTGTTTGTGTATAGGAGGCACCGCTGTTACTCAGCAGTCAGTTTTGTAAGAAGTAAGGCATAGGATAACACCAAACTGACAAAAGCCCCAGAAGCAAGCACTGAAACAGTCCATGAGCCTCACTGCATTTGGCTTTGTATTTAACTTTAGTTTGAAAAGTGCCTTGTTTTTTTTTTTTTGAGGGGTGTGTTTTTGTTTTGAAGAAAAAAAGTTTGTTTTGGTGGAGCCTTAAACTCTCTGATCTTGTCCTGAAGGGAATAAAAGGATCAGTTCCTTGTTAATGCAAAATATCTATTGTGTGGCTGGGACATTAATGTGTCTACCGCCTGTGCTTATCTCTTACTACCTGCTCCTTTTAAAATTGTTTAGCATGACTGATTAAATCCTTTAGTATTCATTATATTTAGGAAATTCTATAAGGATATCTCAGCGTGCTTACCTTAGATTATTTATGAAAGTATAAAATATAGAATAGAGGGCATGAGATGCTCGCTATTCTGTATTTAGCCTCACCATATACCTTTAAGAGTCTAGTGCAACCTACCTTTCCTGCTTACTTAGGATGGGGACAATTCAAAGCAGGGAAAGACTGAGCCAAAACGCAGGTTTTCCGCTCTCCAGTTTTGTGATTTAGCAAAACAGTGCGCCTTTGATCCCCTTATCGTAGCTAAAATGTCCTGTTGCTCCTCCCCGCTGCCCCTGTTTTTCAGCTTCATGAAGAGACTGATCCTGCGGAGTCTGCGTTGCCCTTATTTTAGGTTTCTGTGCTGTATAGGTGATACATTACTGTACAGCCTCTTTTCATCCATCCTTGTCACTCCTGCACCTTGAAGTACATTCATTGTGGTTCATGTTAATGTAAAGACTTTAACTTTTAAAGTCCTGTTTCTTTTGCCGTGTTTCAGGAATGCTGTTTTTCTTCCTCCCCTCCGCTCACTGAGAGGAGGCCTGTTAAGCTATAGGCTTAGTCCGTAACAGCACTTTGGTACTGGAATATTAAACTTTGCAATACCTTAACTTCAGTGCTTGGCCTCCATGAATAATGCATGGAGGTGCTCCTGTGCCTAAGTGATGTTCGTAAGAGTCTGGAAGCAGAAGGCCAGGTAACAAAAAGTGTCTATTGGAGTTATTCCTCCATTCTGTGGTTGCAAGTAGTTGCTGGAATATGTGCTTTATTTCCTGAGGCAGTGCCATCTCCAATTTAGTATCTCACTTACTTTCTTTTCTCTTCTTAATCTGGAATAACAATTTCTAAGGAGGGTGACAATTTGAAAACAGAAGTTCCGCTAGCTTGTTGGATGAAATGCCTTGCAGCTCAGCCAGCTTGCCAGGTTTGAAGTGCCGCCTCGCTGGTTTCTTGTCACATGGGATGTCAGTTCTGAAGTGTTCGCACAGAACAGTGTGCTAGGTTTCGTAGGCTGCATAATGCTTTCAGCTTGAGAATCTCTCTGGGTCTTAAGCACGGATCAGTTCAGTGATAGCACTGAGTCCTTTGCATAGCCGCTAGCAGAAATTGAAGTGTCTTTGAGGTCGAATCAAGAGCTGCTTTTAGGATCTCGATGTTGTTGAAGTTGGTGGCAATGCTCCGTAAGTTATTGCACATTTGACCTTTTTTTGTAAATACTCTGTGTCAACAGGTGAAGGGGTTATGGCTTTTTAGTGTTTGCATGGTGACTTGTTTGGTGAAGCACTGCGCTGTGAAGCGCTTCTCGGGCACTTTCACCATCCAGATGACCAAAATAATTTTGGACATAGGGCTGAGCTTGAATTCCTCTAGTTCTTACTCATGTGCCTTGGTGAATTGAGCTGTATCTGGATGTGTATGAAACTCAAAAACTAGAAGCGTCTTAGAGTTCTGCTGATCTTAAATATTGTAACCGCGGGAGGGACAAAGCTACAGAGATGTATTTTGAATCTTTCTGTGGATTTTTTTGCCAGCTGCCTTAATTTCATGGTGTTGCTTTAAAGATAGAACTTGTGAATTATCACTACATGCAGATTTCCATGTTTCCGATTTCTGAAATACAGGATGGTGTTAAAAGAGAAAAAATTCCATAGCCTAAGGTGAAATTGTTTGCAGTCTCTTTATGGCCCACAGGACAATTTCTGCTCTGATTAGTGACCTGAGTATTATTCAAATTCAACACCTTGTTTAAAAAAGAAGATACATTGCATTCCAGCACTGTAAGCATTAACCCATCAGAGGAGGGCATGCGAGGTGAATGTGTGACGAGCTGCAGGGTGCGTGGGGAGCCCAGGGCAGTGGTGGAGTCCCCATCCCCGGAGGTGTTCAAAAAAACGTGTAGATGTGGCACTTCAGGACGTGGTTTAGCAGGCATGGTGGTGTTGGGTTGACAGTTGGACTTGGTGATCTCAGAGGTCTTTTCCAACCTTAGTGATTCTGCGAGTGCAGGAGAGGCACGGGTGGAGCAGGCGTGCCCAGTGTGAGTGGTCTCCAGGAGGAGCCGCCCTGGCAAATGCCGCTTGGGATGCTGGTGGCGCGGGAGTGTGCGAGTTCATGACACAAGTCAGGAGCGGGAGTTTTGAACCTCGTTTGCTTCAAGTTGTTTCTTACGCTTTCCCTTCTACCTACATATTCCCGCTATCTAGCTCAGACAAATCTACAATTAAAATATTCAAAAATTAGCATGTTTGTAGCGAAGTCTGAAGACTTTGTAAGGAGTCTTTTTGGCTTAACCCAAGGTACTGCTGCATATAGTCCTCTAATTGGGATAGCAAAGCACGCTTGGCCGCATTGAGGAGCGTTGGCTTCTGGTTGAACTTCTGACTTCTCTGTAAAGGTCACTCTCTTTTACATACTCTTATTGCATTAGCAACTGTTGTTAGTGCTTGTGTTACCTGTACCTAGTAGTAGCATATACAGTGCAATTTCAGAAAGGTGTAGGGTGAAAGGGCTGCTGCTTGTTTGCTGCATATTTCATGTATTTGATAATTAACAGTTCTAAAAACAAAGGTGTCTGTAAAAAGTTTACTTCATTGCATTGAAGTTGCCCATATGATGTAGGTTGGCTTTTATGTTTTGGTTTTTAGTTTATTGGTGGGGTTTTTTGTTGGGCTTGTTGTTTTTTTGGGGGGCGTGGGGAGGTATGGGTAGTTCTTTTGTTTGTTTGTTTGTTTTTTTAAAAAAGACTCGATGTTAGTCTTGGTTAAATTTAGATCCAGCGGGAGAGAAGCTGGAACTTGTTAAGCAACACAGGAAACGCCCTGAAAGAAAGTTTTTGATGTGTGTTTGTGTGTGAATGTGAACTCTGCAGCTGTGTGGCTGGAGCTGGGCAGTGGGGAGCTCTGTTTAGCTTAGAGTAGTTTTGCATCTTTAAATATTGCATTAGCTTCGTTAGCTGCCATGCACTTAATGTCATTGAGTATTATTGAATATCTATGACTTGTCAAAAGCTGGCAGTTGTAAGTCAAATTCAAAGCTATTCAAAATGAAGTGTTGAATTGCTGAAAAAGGCGGAGTCCACATTAAACTGCTTCACCTTTATTTTATCTAGAAAAATATTAGCATTTATGAGCCCAAAGATTGTGCTTTTCTTCTTTCAGTCATTTAATATGAAATGAATGCATTCCTTTTTTTAACAGATGTCCTTTCCTTACAATCTATGTTTCTGACCATACTTTAACAAGTTAGGATTTGAACAGTATAGAAGTAGGAATAAATAGAAGCAAAATATGACCTTTGTTTTTTGAAACTTAAATGAGATGAAAGTTTCTACAGAGTTTAATGTGTGGGTTGTTATTGGTTTGGGCTTGTTTTTTTGGGTTTTTTTGTGTGTGTTTGTTTTGTTTTTGAGCAAAAATGATAAAACACAGAATATTATTAATATGGATTTTGGAGGGAGACTGTTTTTGTGGTTTACACCAGAAATGCTTTTGAGTTGATTATTTAGTTAATATAGTTCAAGGGCTGTTTTACACTGGGCTGAATTCCCACTGAGGTCGCAAGGGGATTTTTTTGTGTTAGTAAGGACTGAGTTCCTGGATTTTTCTACAATATTTGTGAGAAATTGAAAGTTTGAAGAAAAGAGAGAGGAATATTACTGCCACAAAGTGTAGGCATGGTTTTGCTATGACAAAGTTTTCAGCACTTCCCAACTACTAATACAGAATCTCTGTGTGCAGGCAAGAATTACTTTGAAAAGTTCAACAGAAGACATCAGGGGAAAACTTTGCTATGTCCTCGGATAAATTATACTTGGCAAAGGTAGAATGGGGTATAGGAACATTGTGTCTTACAGTATGATGTACCAAACTGATGCACAGTTTCAGAGTTCATAGATGTATTTAAAACTCGGAGAATACAGAGCTGGTGCGTGTAGGGTTTTCGTTTATTCTGAGCCTGAGCTATTATTTGTGCCACTGCAGAACATTACCACGTGTGTCTTCTGTAAGTTTGCAGCAAGTCGATCGGTGAGCGATGGGAGCACTTTATAATACACTCATTCAGAGGAACTAGGCATGTTTTGAAAGTTTGGGAAAAAAGATCTAATTAATGGTGGGGTTTTTTCCTGACCAAAAGTTCTACACTTTTTCTTTAAAAGACAATTTGGAAAGGAGAGCAAAAGTGGCATGAAGTTATTTTGATCTGTCAGAGTTCAAAGCTTTGTAAAAGTCTGCACCAGAGGAGTGTGCTGGAAGGTGTGATAGAGAGGGCTTTTTTTCTCCCTCTTTTCCTTCCCTCCCCTGTGCCTGCTCAAAGGATTCTGCCAAGGCTCTTGCATCCCCTGCAGCAGTGTGTACCACCAGAGCTGCATCCCGGATTGCACTGGTGAAATGGGCTTCTCGAGAGAGCTCATTTCGTTAGTAGCGTGTGCCAAGAATCTGGCTAACTGGCACCTGAGAAAACTGGCGCTGTCCCTCAATCTGGTAGAAGCAAGATTCTTTTCTTCCTATCTTCACCATGTCTGCTAGTAGGAAGAAGGAATGCTTTTCTCCTTAGTGAGCCTCGCTTCCGCCTCCTTTCTTCAATTAGTTGTCCTCAGGAGCAAAACTGAATTTGTTCCTTTCCAGTTTCTCTTCAGGATTTTGAGTAAAGTGAGCTCTTGTTGGTCTTACAGCTGTTCTCTTTGTAAATCAGGGAACTCGGCTCATTTGATTTACATGGGACTTGCAAGCATCCCATTAACAGGTTGGATGGGGCAGTGTATATTGTCTTGGCAAACCTGTAAAGATTTACGTAGACAGAAGATTTTAATGGATAATTCTTTTTTTTTAAAGGATGCAAGTTTGTATTCCACTACTAGTTAAATTCCGGTTGTGAGATTTAAGTATTTTTTTCTGGACACTTGTCTGTGGAGGGAATGCTTTCTGGCATCCGTATTAGAGGCTTTTTGCAGTGCTTGGCTCTAATTACTCAGGACAACTGTAGAATTTTAATAAATACGGGCTTGCCAGGTATTTCATATTTTTGGTAAGAGCATGTAAGATCTTGTCTACACCAGGGAGTTCTTGCAGAATGAGGCAGGGTGTGAATGTGAAGCACTTTTCCCCTTGTATAGACAAGCCTTTAATTTTTATTCAAGAGCAAACTCTGGGGTGTTCCACATATGTTCTTGTCCCCGCTTTGAGCTCTGCAGTGGTCTTATGGCTGGCAGAGAATAATACCTGAAGCGTGTGTTTAGTTCATATGAATAATCTTATTGATTTCAGTGGTCTGCTTGTGTAAAGAGGGTACACACGTGTTGGCTTGTGGCAGGATTGCAGACTTGCTTATGAGCCCTTTGTGGTAGATACTGTCTGTCATAGATGTTCAAACAGAGCTTATTTTAACGCTGTAACAAGGTCTTTAAATACTACTGCATTGTACGTTAAAATGAGAAGTGCTTAAGGGGAAGAGGAATTGGAAGAATATAGACGTTAGAGTGTTTCCATGTAGTTTACACTATGGAAGACTGCTCGAGTCTTGTCCGTAAAATAGTATGATCAAGTAATTAAAAATGGAAGGTTTACGTTTTACAAGAGACAGAGAAAGGTGGCATCCCAGGTCTTATGATATGAAGTAGGGAGGATAATGTTTCTGCTTTGCCACGTTCCTCTGGGTGAGATTTCAGGAGATAGTTGAGCCAATCTAACAGTTTGTTGTGATTCAAAGGAATGGTTTTCCTTCCTTCTGTACCTGCCGTGAGATCCTGCCCTTTTTCCCGTGTCATCTCAGTTGCTTGTCTGACTCTGCAGTGCAGTCCAGGAAACACATAGCAAACTGTCAGCGCTGGCACAGTGCGGCAGGAATATGCAGCTGACCCCTTTGGCCATCTTGTGAAGCCTTGTCCGTTACGACCTTGAGCAAACTGGCTTTTGCTCCTCTAAAGTAACATGGAAATAAGACCACTGCCTTCCCTGCAGGCTGTTACGGGCTGTAATGTTATGCCGTGAGATGCTATGAGGAAGAAGAGGTAGTATATATAGCTGCTGAAGATACATTCTGATTTATGTTACCTTCTAGATTATGTAACTTAAGTGTCTGGTCTCTAGGCAGCCTCAAGTATGTTAATGTTAGATTCCNACGTTTGCTAATTTATGCACTTGGAGTACTGCATTATACCCTTTTTTTTTTTGGTGTGTGTGTGTGTGTGTAATTGTGTGTGTAATTGTGCTGATGTGTCCTAGACAACGATAACAGTCCCAGTACATTTGAGCCTTGTGTTCCTGCTTATTTCCGCGTTTTAGGGTCACTTAGGAGTTGCATCTTGCTCTCTTTTCTGGGGGGGAAGTGTTTGTTAACAGATCCATTTAGGCAGTTGGGTCCTCTGAAGGAGATAACTGTCTGCATTGCATTTTTAATACAGGTCTCCAAGATTTTATTGTGTGACTTGCTCTACCGGAGCAGGGAGTTGAACCAGATGACCATGTGCCTTCCAACTTCAGCCATTCTGTTGCTCTACCCTAATCAAAGAAGTCTTAAGGAGTGTGGTTATTTTTCATCATCATGGATATTTCAAACTGTTGTTGCACACATACCGCTCTACCTCCAATAACCGAGGCTAGAAGATAGATAGCCTAATGATGAAAATACCAACATCAGCTTGAAACCAGAGCAATATATTCTAAAAGACACATTAAAACCTCCAAAAGTGCTTACTTAATAATAGATGTGCTCATCTCTGTCTTTAGGCCTGAGGAGCAGGAAGTATATAATGTGTCATTTGTCTACAGAGTTTGGATGAAGCCCTGCATTTGGTTTCTGGCAAAAGTGAGTGGCTGTGATTCCCAGCCATAGGAGTGAAAGTTAAACAGCTGGCACATAAGAGAAATGGTGGTATACTGGCATGGAGAAACTGAAGGGAGCTGTATTGTTGCCTTCTCCACTGGCGGATTAATTTCAGTGATGTTTTCAAAGTTCAGATTCCTTAGCAGAGTGACTGTCAACTATCTGAACATTTTTTCCTCTTCTGAGAGATCTACTTAGCATCTGTAGTGGTCTGCCCTGCTGAGTTACCTGCAACCAGAGACGGGGCTGGAGACTTTGAAAGGAAGAAAACGGTGGGGTGATGACTTTTGGCAGGCCATGTACGATGCAAACGTGTATCAGCACTCTGTAAAGTCAGCAGCATTTTGACTGGTCTCCTTTCCTATTGTTACATAGAGTAATTCTGCCAGGAAAATTGTCCACGCTTACTGTAAATTTGCTATTCAATGCATGAAAGAAATGGTGCAAGAAGCCTTCACTTCTAGACGCTAAGTGTATATTTTAATATTATGTCCTGCAATATTTTCCTGGCGTTATATGCATCTACTGATCAAATACTGCCAGGTTTCACTAGTGCTGGCTTTGGCTTGGTATTAAATGATTTCATTTATCATTTGGTGGGAATTTTGTTTTCATTTTCTGAATTGATCATCAGTTAGTCTGTTAAAGTCTTCACAATTCAGTGATTTTTTTCATGTACAAAGTGGTACCACTGTTGGACCAGATACAAGTGATGCAGTAGGTGGCATCTTAGGTATGTAAAAACGTCTAAGGACCCTGAAGGTGCACAAGTCCATGGGACCTGATGAGGGGTGTCCACGGGTCCTGGGGGAACTGCCGCATGAAGTTGCTAAGCCACTCTCCATCATATTTGAGAAGTTGTGCCAGTCCGGTGAAGTTCCCACTGACTGGAAAAGGGGAAATGTAACCCCCATTCTTAAAAGGGGTGAAAAGGAAGACCTGGGGAACTACAGGCCAGTCAGTCTCACCTCTGTGCCCGGCAAAGTCATGGAGCAGATCTTCCTGGCAACTGAGCCAAGGCACATCGAAAACGAGGAGGTGACTGGTGACAGCCAGCATGGCTTCCCTAGGGGCAAATTGTGCCTGACAAATTTGGTGGCCTTCCACAAAGGGGTTACAGCCTTGGTGGATAAGGGAAGAGCAGCTGATGTCGTCTACCTGGACTTGAGCAATGCATTAGACACTGTCCTGCATGACATTCTTGTCTCTAGATTGGAGAGACATGGATTTGATGGATGGACCTCTTGGTGGATACGAAATTGGCTGGATGGTCTCACTCAGAGAGTTGTAGTCAATGGCTGAATGTCCAAGTGGAGACCAGTGACGAGTGGTGTTCCTCAGGGGTCAGTCCAGTCCAAACCATTCCATAATTCTATTCTGTGATCCCCTTTTTTAAAAATGTGACTGCAGACAGCCATGCTGTGTGGTTATATGTAGTCTGGTGGTCGAATCATTACTCTTTTTAAACCTGGTGACCTGATTTCATTCTAGAATGCCTCTGTAAATGTGACCTTCCGCTTAGAGGAGGGCCAAGTGTTTTTGTGAAGCCTTTTTGTTGAGATGAGGATGGTTGCTGAAGTCAAGTAGCAAGGAGTCTTCCTCTTACCCACCTGTCATTATTCTGCTCTCACCACACCCACCCACCACCTTCTTGTCCCTGAAGCAAAAACTTATTTTGCAGCATGATGTATGTACACTGCTCCCTGTCTCACAGCGCTGAAGGAGAGGAAAGATAATTCATTGCATTTAGAAATAAAGGGCAATAGAATGATTGAGGGTGGTTTACTTCTGTGATGCCAAAAGATAAAATGGAAGGGAGAAAACGGCCCTGGTGAGAGTGGAGTTAGGCTAAATGAGCTGAGACTAGGAGAGCACAGGGGATCTTTGATCCTTTGAAGAATTTGGCGGTACCTTGAAAATGACAAGAATTAGCGGGGTGAGGTTCAGAAAGAAGCCTAAATAGCAAGAATAAATTTGATAAATTCAGTAGGGATGAGAAGCAGGGGGTTTCTGTTGGAATTTTGGGGGGTTTTTTTGTTTGTTTGTTTTTGTTTTGCTTTGTTTTTGTAGTAAGTCATAACTGAAGAAAGGGGAAATTCTGTAGAAGGTGGTAGAAGGCTTCGGTCTTGGCATTTTTATCTGGAGGGACTCAGCAGAATGGGAAGAGAAGGGGAAAAATGAATTTGGCTACACCTCATCTGTGGTCAGATATTTTTCATATAAGAAACAGCTGTGAAGCTTCTAAGATTTTTATGACCTTTCTGTTGACAACTGCTGGTCTTTATCCCTGATGTGGACAGGGAAGTGACTCAACCGATCGTTCTTCATCCGCATTATTGCTGAATCATTCAGGTGAGTTTAAACAGGTGCGTGTGAACTTTGAAGTTAGTATTTCTGACTTGTGCATGCACTTCGTCTGCTTCAGTGAAAGATCAGTTTCTCCAGTGCAGTAACAAATAGCTGGGGGAGCAGTAATCTTTAAAACTGATAAACAGTCATTTTTGCAGTCTCTGGCCCCTGACCAGGATTTTTTTAGACAGCAGTCAAGTGAAGAGACCATTCCCCTGTGTTGGCAGACCTTAGAGACACTGGCTAAAATAATCAGCAATGGGGTGAAAGAGTAGCTAGCAGAAAACTGGGTGGTTGCAGGATAGACTAGGTACATCCGTGACATCTGGGAGGTCAAATCCAGAACCAGACTGGTGGGAAAAAAAGCTACTGCAAAAGCACATTCCAATAGCTAACATGGTAATGAGGTTTTTCTCACGCTTCCTAATCTTTCACCTCTTTCATTGTAGTTTAATAGTGCTGCAGGGTGTAATTCCGCTGTTCAGAAGTGAGCAGCAAATTGGAAACCTCGGTGTTCTTTTGCAGTCTCCTGTTAAATTGATGCATAGCTTTCAGGAGTGTCAGGTAGGAGTGGAGGGATGCGCAGTATCTCATAGGTAAGAGTAGTAGGTTACTGAGTGAGCAACAAGTGAAGCAAATGCGGTATAGCTTGTTGGTTTGTGTCTGTATTGATCTTCCTGCATAAGAAATATCTACAAAGGGTAAAGACCATAATTGTTTAGGGATACCCTAGAAAAATATTTCAAAAATAGCTGTTTAACTTCAGTGAGCTTGTTTAGATTTGTCTAAGTATAGCCCATTGGAAACATCATGGACACCATTTAGTTTTCTTATTGTGTGAAGGCAGAGACAGACCTCTTCAGTGTATCTGTTTTATCGTTTTCATTCGTGTGTTGGAATAATAATAACAAATATATCTTATCAGAAGTTGTACCTTAAAAAAAGTAAAAAACCCACTATTCTTTTGTTTTCAAATGTTGTTGTTCATTCTTGAATTAGGAGTCCCTTAGATCTGGGAATATGCCTTCTATTATAAAATGTTAGATATCGAGGACTCAAAATGTAGTAATTTAAAAGGATTTTTTACCTACTGTCATGTCTTGATTTCTGTTCCATCAGTAACACCTTGCTGCTTTAGTATTTTTTTATCGTTGGTGTTTTCCTCTTGTTTGAAAAATACAGTTAATCTAAAGGAACTTGAATTTGCCAGAACAGGGAAATGTTGAAACTTTTCTAGGTCTAAACAGTGAAATTCGTAATGCATTTAAAGACAATTAAAGAAGTTGTCACTGAATGGAGTTTTCTGCAAACCTTAGGACTAAATCTTGGGATATTTACAAAATACAAAATGCACTTTACAAAATACAGCTTCTTTGAAGTATATGTTTAATAAATCCTGCACTGAAAGGTGGTGAGTCCTTAAGTACTTGTGTGCAAATAGTGGAATGACTAAGATATTCCACCCTTTATTTCTTTGCAAATACGTGCTGTTTTTCAGGATTTAAATACGGAGAGACTGAACAGCACAGCTTCGGAAAGCAGGTAAATGTGGAGTTCAGGGGCGTTGGCTCAGGTGGTTACGTACCGTGTAGGACTAGTTTGTTTGACCTCTCCAGAAGGGATGAACTCTTGTGGCTAGATCTCTGAAAAGAACCCATTCTGATAGCTAAGGTGTATAAAACTTGCATGCTGCATGTTTCAGGAAGGTGGAACAAAAGTTATGAATGTGAACAAAAGCTATGAATCATCCTGTTACTGGTGATAGTATCTGTCAGTAGTAGCTGTACCTGGAAAATATTCTCATGCAAGGAAGTTGCCGAGTTTTAAGGGAGACTCACAGGCAGAGTGAAAGTGTGGAGAGATTTTTTTTTTTCTGTCTTGTTGCTTTTCAGAGAGGATTCCCTAGGCAGTGAAGTACTTACTTCATTCCGAATCTTTTACGAATTAAACTTGTGTATGTCTGTGCTCCCAACTCTTTACATAACCTAGCATTTATATTTTATAAACCTGATGATGTTTTGGAGTCCCTCATTTATAAAAAAAGCTGATCGTACAAATTCTTAAATCGAGGGACTTTCCGCCCCTTCCCTTCATGCTCTGAGTATGAGGCAATTGTGTGAAATATCTTGTGTCTCTAAACACAGTTGAACTGGTGCGAGGGCAGCACCCATTTTAAAATGTATTTGACATGAGCTGGGGTGGGGGATCACTTTTATAAGCAGCTAATGTGGGCTTTGATTGCATGAGCAAAAGAGTGTTGAGGTATTTTCCTTCTTATGTGACATTATTAATATTAATCCTTGGATAACAAGTCCACATCTGGTATCTGTTCTAAAAATGGAAATGCTAGTTAAAGTTTTAGAAGACCATCAAGTCTTTAAAAATCAAACAAACAAAAAAGCCCAACCAAACAACAAGCAGGTGGTTTCAGGGCAGAATTTAAAAATTGGAATGAAGAAAACCTAGAACTGAATTGTTTATCAAAGCAGAACAATTGCAATGGCTGAAAGTGTTTCTGAAATCTTAGTCAGTGAATGATTTTATTTATGCTTAGTTGTGGAGAAAGAGGAAATATAATGTGCTCCGAAAAGACGAGATGCCAGTATTATTGGAAGACATCTTATTAATACAAGCACCTTTAAAACAAAAAAAGATCCAAAGTGCCATGGCTTTTTCAAGGGGTGAGGAAATATAAATGAGCAGTACTGCTGTTCAATTTGGTCAGTCTTCTTGAAGTGTGAAAGATGAGTATAAAGAAATTTTTTACCTGAAGCTGAAATGCTTATGGATATGTCAGAAAGCTTCACAATATGTACAAACAATGTTTTTTTTTTTACATGACACCTAGTTTATTTATAATCAGTATTTCTAAACTGTAGTATTTGGTTCATTTCCTAAATGGTTCAGCTACACACCTTTTTTTTATGAAACTTGAATGACGTTGTAAAGTAACCAAGGTGTTGGCTTTAGAATTACTTAGGAAAACAGTTTAATTTTTTGTACCTTTCAGCTTGCATATGACTAGTAGCTTCCACTGTGTTTGCTTTCCTGTTCAGAGCCTTGACTGGTTAGGTCTCTCCTTGAGGGTAATCGACTCAGCAAAAGGTGAATTTCTTTGGAAGTGGTTATCTTTCATTTTTGCGTATCAGTTTACTTCGCTTCTGGGTAATAGACAACTTCTGTATCTACACTCAGTGTGTCTGAATAAGCAACCATCTCATGCCGTTTCTGTTCTTTGTTGGAATAGGCCTTTGAAGAACCGTATACACGGTAGGGAACGTGGCCTCAGTTCCAATAAGAGAAAGTCTAGGATGGGATTGTTCTGGATTCTTTTTATTTGATCTCTTAGTACCCCCTGTCTATATCCTAAGAATAGGAATGACATGTGCTGTAAAACTTCAGTTCTATATCAAGCTTCTCTGTCCTGGTGAATTGAAAATTCATACTTGTCATGCTTGCGAAATAAGAAGAAAGTTAAATATAATACGCATGCTTTCAGGTGTTCTTTTTTTTAATTGCCACTCTGTTCTAGTGATGTGTGTAGAGTATCGTTCTCAGAGTCCGAAATTCATTAACAGCTCCAGATCTTACCATTGCATGGTGTAGATGTTCTAATATGGCATAGCTTTTTTGTATGAAAAGAAAAAAAAATTATTTAAAAAACAGTGTAATAAATACATTGGGACTTTAATTCTCTGTGATGTCTTAGTTTAGGAGGTTTTCTGGGTTAGGGTATTTGTGTATTTAGAAAAAATGCTTAGAGTTGTTTTTCTTTCCTTTTGGAATCTGATAATTAAAATTTTTAAATCTTGTAGTACTGGGAGGCGTATGTCGTTTAAAGTAAGATTGAATGAGTTAGAGTGCACTTTCTACTACAGTTCAGCTGGCTTCTGTAATGTTTTTATTCTTGTCCGTGCCGTGAGATTTTCTTCAGAGGAAAAAACATCCTCTCTGCAGCCCATTGGGCTGGTTAGTTGCTGCCTCTGCTGGGAGTTTGATCCGAGGTGAGCTTTGATGGAGAAAGGGAATGTACTTGAATCAGCCTAAGAGATTTACAGTCGCATTTCCTGCTATTCCCATACACTCGCTGAGTACGTTAGATACTTTTCAAGGCATTTTTCTTCTTTTGAGTGTGAGTGGGGGTTGTCCCTTACAAGCGGCACGTGGAGTGTGTTTGGCTACAGCATGGATAGACTCAAAGGGAACAGTGTACCGTAAATGGCACAATGTGAGATGCATGCAACGCGTGTCGTCAGTGGCACAACATCTCGCTGAAGGCCACTAACTTGAAGGCCAGTAAATTGATCCCAAGGGATCCCTATTGAGTGTAGTCCTGCTCAGTGTCTCTCTCAATCTCAGAATGGCTGGGGGTGGAAGGAATGGCGAAAGTCACCTTGTCCAGGCCCTCTGCTGAAGAGGGGTTATCTAGAGCTGGCTGCCCAGGACTGTGTCCAGATGGCTCTTGGATACATACGTCCAAGGAGGAAGACTCCACAGCCTCCCTGGGCAGCTGGTGCCAGTGCTTGGTGCCCTCACAGAGACGGAGCGTTCCTGATGTTCAGAGGAAACCTCCTGTGTGTCAGTTTGTGCCTGTTGCATCTGGTCCTGCCGTTGGGCACCTCTGAAAAGAGCCTGGCACCGTCCTCCTTGCACCCTCCCTTCAAACACTTACACTGCACTGAGCAGCCCAGACCTGGGCGCAGCTCTCCAGGGGTGGCCCACCAGTGCTGGGTAGAGGGAAGGATGTCTTCCCTTGACCTGCTGGCAGTGCTCCTCCTGATGCAGCCCCGGACAGCACTGACCTTCATTGTGGCAAGGGCACGCTGCTGGCTCGTGGTCAGCTCTGTCCACCGGGACTCCAGGTCCTTTCCTGCCAAGCTGCTTCCCAGCTGGGCAGCCCCAGTGTGTGCTGGTGCCTGGGCTTGTTCTTCACCTGAGGAAGGACTTGGCTCTGCCGCGTGTTGAGCTTCCTCAGGTTCCTGTCAGCCCATTTCTCCAGCCTGTCAGGATCCATCTGGATGGAATCACGACCGTGTGGTGTATCGTCCGCTCCTGGTTTCATGTTGTCAGCCAGCGTGATGGGGATACGCTGTGCTCTGCTGCCCAGATCGCCTCCCTGAGCCAGCAGTGTGCCCGTGCGGCACAGGAGGCTAACGGTATGCTGGGCCACATCGGACAAAGTATTGCCAGCGGGTCAAGGGAGGGGATCCTTCCCCTCTTGCTGCCAGTGAGGAATGCAGAGGAATTTTTCTTTCACTGGTTTATGTTCAGCCAACCTAAGTCAGAAAATTTAATTCAAAAACCAACCCCCTGACAGTGTACATTAGTTTGTAGGCAAGTGTACAACATGCTATCTTGCTGTAAAGTCTTCAGTTCAGTTTTTCTAATGTATGGGGAACACGTGCTTATGTTACTGCCACAACGTCTTGCCAAACTACAGATGAACTATATTCTGTGTCATATTTTAGAAGCCATGAGTTTACCCAGGTTAGATAAGCACTTTTATAAACACATACACAAATATACCGAATTGTTCTGTTTCATATTTAATGAATGAATTTTCACAATACTTTTAAATATTTTTGTTTGTTTTTTTTTTCTCTTGTAAGAGGAGCTTCCTACTGTGTATTCACATCCACCATAAGTGGCAATGATCTTTGGTGTTGTAATATTTCAAAATTACTGCTACAGACATAAATGTGTTGAGAGCTCTGTACAGAGAATCAGCTGTAACATTTGGCTCACCAGTTAGCTGACTTAAGGAAAAGCCTGCTATCTCAGGAACAGTGAAACTAACATAACTAGAAAAAACAGGTGATGGCTAGCCCCTGTCAATAGAAAGGATGGGAGTAGAGAGTCACTTGTCAGAGGAGTCCTGTTCTCATTTCCCTAGTGAGGAGTTAGAGGCTTTCACACAGTTTGTCCCTTGGATTCCTCTTTGCGCCCATTATTTCTTCCGCTGACTTTTTTTAAGCTCACATTTCTTCTCGCTTTGAGCTGCTGTAGAGGATTTCTTTTAGCACTGCATCTATTCAAGATCCTGTAGATATTGTATTATTATTACCTTATTTTTCTTAAGAAGGATCCAGTTCTCTTGCACCAGTGTCATTGTCTTCACTTGCAGTAGGCTTCCACCTCCTGTCGATCAGCTCTGTGAAACCAAACTCATCATTACCCTTTGTATTTTTGGTTCTCATTGCATTGCACCACTAAGCTGTATCGCTTTTTGGGGAAAAAAAATACATCCAGTGGTCTCTCTCTATAGGGCAGAGCTCTGTTAGACACACTCTGTGAGCTTCAGCAAGGCTTCACACTGGCTGTTCCTTCCTTTTTCACCTGATGATACCAGCTGAATTCTAATAAAGTCACTATTGTTCTGCAAGATTTACAAGATTTTAAAATGCTTCAAAGTAAAATTTATCATACAACATACAAAAAGTGTATAACACTGCATAATTTTAGACGTAATGTTAATGTTCGGAGCCAGGCAGAAACTAGGGAATACCAAATTAAGAATGTCTCTGCAGCTCTAATTAGACTTCCTGTTCTCCTACATAGGAGTCATCTTTCAGCTTTGGATTGTATGATTGAATACTGTTTCCTTCACTAAGTGCTCTAACTGAACCTGTGAATGCCCGCTAGTAACTATAAAAGCTACACCACCTTTGAGTACCATTACCTCAATTGCAGTGTGCTAAAATGAGCCGAGAAAATACTCATTTTAGGGAACTGTCCAATTACATATAAAAATGGTTTCCAAAGAATGTAAGACCTTCAAATTGTAATATTAAGGTGAAATTTATGTATCTAGATTTCTGGAACAAATTACCACCAACAAATTACCGTCTGAATGTGAAACACAGAGTCTGTGTTAGTTCCAAACTCGTATGTGGACCGGTATTGTATGGATGGATTTGAGATGAGTCAGAACAGTTGTTTTCAGATGTCTTTTTTAAGAGTTTTGTACTAAAATCAGAAAGATCCTTTCTAAAATGGTGATCAATAACATGGGAGAGAGAACAGTGGAGCTGGAGCCTCCTATTTGCCGAAGAAGTAACAATGAATCACAGAATCACAGAATGGCAGGGGTTGGAAGGGACCTCTGTGGGTCACCTAGTCCAACCCTCCTGCCAAAGCAGGGTCACCTACAGTAGGCTGCAGAGGACCTTGTCCAGGTGGGTCTTGAATATCTCCAGAGAAGGAGACTCCACAACCTCCCTGGGCAGCCTGTTCCAGTGCTCCGTCACCCTCAGAGGGAAGAAATTCTTCCTCATGTTCAGACGGAACTT
>Ga0065711_1005859_pt1 | contig 18954 bp, 16 predicted proteins | sample Hoacrofraction12_FD_59098 | JGI IMG/M metagenome (GOLD analysis project Ga0065711, IMG submission 59098) | Hoatzin crop microbial communities from Cojedes, Venezuela - Epithelial fraction 12 v2 (version 2) | ecosystem: Host-associated > Birds > Digestive system > Esophagus > Crop | place... | reverse complement strand
ATAGAATAGAATAGAATAGAATAGAATAGAATAGAATAGAATAGAATAGAATAGAATAGAATAGAATAGAATAGAATAGAATAGAATAGAATAGAATATTTCAGTTGGAAATGACTTGCAACCATCACCTAGTCCAACTGCCCGACCAATTCAGGGCTGACCAGAAATTAACACATGTTGTAAGGGTATTGTCCAAATGTCTCTTAAACTCTGACGGGCATGGGGCAGTGACCACCTCTCTAGGCAGCCTGTGCCAGTGTTTGACCACCCTCTTGGTAAAGAAGTGCTTCCTAATGTCCAGTCTAAACCTCCCCTGGTGCAGCTTTGAACCATTCCCACGTGTCGTATCACTGGATACCAGTGAGAATTAGAGACGAGCTGAGTGGCAGAGCAGAGATTTCCTGTGTCCGTGCCGCTGTTTCAGCACTAAATTCACTCATGTATGCATCTGTATGGAGATGTCCTACCTGGGAGATGTGGGGGGAGAGAAAAATGAGAAAAATAAAGCGACCAGTTCCATTGTGAACCCAACAGCTTGTGGACGTGATCACAATGCAGAAATATCAGCAATTACTGTATGAATGTGCTATTGTTGTAGCGCGGAGGCTAAAGGTGGAATTTGCATCCAGTTGCAGAGGGAGTTTCATGGGCAACTACTCCTTTTATTGATATGAGGGGACTTTTATGGGTAATTTAATGAGTGGCAGCCTGGTGAAAGACTCAGCTTTTCAGTTATGGTTTTTTTGTTTTTTTTTTTAAATAAATCTGCCATTGTTTAACATCCTCTCATATTCAGGACCCATAGCAGCTGCCCCAAAATGTTTTGTATGGGAATGCAGGGTGAAATTTAGATGCAGGGAAACAGGGACACCAGATTCAAAATCGTCACATCTGCAGTGTCATTTTATAACGTAGCTGCTGAATATGAGAATGAGGATGCTAATATCTGAGAAGGGAGGGTGCTCAGAGACACTCCTGGCCCTTTTCACAACCCACCCTGAATATCTGATGTATTTAGGCGATGGGAGCAGGCTGAAAAATGAAAAATACTGTCTTTTGAAGGGGAACTGGATCCATGGAGATTTTCACGTGTCTGATGCCCCTTTGAGGTGCCTGACCTCTGTGGTTTTCCTTGGTGCTGAGCTCTCTGACCTGGTGGATCCTGTCTGTCACAGTAAAAATAGCTCTGGGGTTTCTCCCAGGTTTTTTTGAAAGGAAGATTTCCCTTTTTTAGTGCTGATGTTCTCTATCAAGATGCAGCTCCCAATGACTTTGGGTGAAGTCAGGACTTAGCAGAGATGGGGCTTGGCCCAGCTGCCATGAAGGTCTAGCAGACAACAGATCCAGGAGCGGAGAAGGGCTCTGATCGTTGCCTAACAGGCTTGGAACAGAGGCTTGACAGGGTTGAGAGCATATCCATGAGTACTCTGAGAGTGGACTTGAGTGCTCTAAGCCACAGAAGTCTCTTTGCATGTTGGGCAGAGCAGTAGGTTTCATGCCTCTTACAGAGTGTCATTATCACCTCTGCAACTCATCTTTTCTCCCATATTTTTCTTTTCTCCTTCCGATAATCAGTGAAATCTTGCAACATCTATGGGTGCCGATCCTGTCTCCTGTGAGCCTGTCATCCCCCAAGACAGTACTGAAGAAAGCTTGGGCTAAATAGGTTAGAAAACTGGTTTTGGATTCTTCGTGGGTATCATTTAGTGTGGCTCTATGACACTTCATCCTGGCGAGGATTCAGCTACTGTGTGTCCCTGTGGTGGCTCTGCCAATGTCACCTCCAATTGTTGACTCTCGTGTAGTACACTCACTTCTTGCACTCACTGCAGACAGCAATCTGATACTGATATCTGGATTTCAGCCTTCCAGCAGGGAGAGACGAGCAGGCTGGGAAAGGACGTCCTTTAGTACATCATCAGAATTGCAAATCTGTTGAGTTTAAATATATTTCTTTTTGTTCCCTGGCTCTAGTTCTCATGGAGCAATAATTGCCACACACCTCATTAAGCTGAATGCTCTCAATAGGTCTTGAGTGGTCCATATCATTAAACAAACAGTTACTGGCTTGGGATATTCCCAGTGCTTAGAAACTGCAAGGAAGAGAAGGGACCTGGAGGGGTGGAAGCTGCAGCTCCAGGCTCCTGAAGAAACTGGGCTGCCCTGCCAGGGTAGCTGCTTTGTCCCTTTGTTTCTGGGGCAGCTTGAGCTGTGTTCTCCCTGCAATACATGGGCTTTGATCCACACAAACACCAGCAGCAATGAGGGACAGGGACAGAGAGAGGCTGGTGTTGATTCCTGTAAGAGCTGTAACAGGTTGTGTGCATGAATCACAGAATCACAGAATCACCGGATGTTTGGGGTTGGAAGGGACCTCTGTGGGTCATCTAGTCCAACCCCCCTGCCAAAGCAGGGTCACCTACAGCAGGCTGCACAGGACCTCGTCCAGGTGGGTCTCAAATATCTCCAGAGAAGGAGACTCCACAGCCCCTCTGGGCAGCCTGTTCCAGGGCTCCGTCATCCTCAGAGGGAAGAAGTTCTTCTTCGTGTTGAGACAGAACTTCCTATGCTTCAATTTGCGCCCATTGCCCCTTATCCTGTCGCTGGGCATGACTCAAAAGAGTCTGGCCCCATCCTCCTGACACCCACCCTTTAGATATTTATAAGCATTTCTAAGGTCCCCTCTCAGCCTTCTCTTCTTCAGGCTAAACAAGCCCAGCTCCCTCAGCCTTTCCTCATAGCAGAGATGCTCCAGTCCCCTCATCATCCTTGTAGCCCTCCGCTGGACTCTCTCCAGTAGCTCCTCATCTTTCTTCAAGTGGGGAGCCCAGATCTGGACACAGTACTCCAGATAAGGCCTCACTAGGGCAGTGCAGAGGGGAAGGAGAACCTACTGGCCACAATCCTCTTAATGCACCCCAGGATCCCTTTGGCCTTCTTGGCAACCAGGGCACACTGCTGGCTCATGGTCAACTTGCCATTCACCAGCACACCCAAGTCCCTCTCCACAGAGCTGCTCTCCAGTAGGTCCGCCCCAAGCCTGTACTGGTGCATGGGGTTGTTCCTCCCCAGGTGCAGGACCCTGCACTTGCCCTTGTTGAAGCTCATCAGGTTCCTCTCTGCCCAACTCTCCAGCCTGTCCAGGTCTCGCTGAATGGCAGCACAGCCTTCTGGTGTATCCACCACTCCCCCTAGTTTTGTGTCATCAGCAAACTTGCTCAGGAGATGATACAGTCTGATAGGATCCTAAAGCACAGGGATGAAATTATGATCAAATAGAAGGGAGTTTGATCCCTCCCTGTGCCCTACAGCAGGAATAAAATTACTGGTGCAGGGTCCTGGCTTTGTCACGTTGCCTGGATGAAGAGGGGGATGCTCTGTTCTCTGCCAGCCTGGATGTTTGGTGTTTGTTTTTTTTTTTTCTGGGTGGAAGTTGACACCTCCCTGCTTGTTAGTTTTGGGGGCAGGGGTTTGGGTATCTTTGTGTTGAAGGTGCTCAAACCAGACGAAGACAGTGAAGTTCAGCATATGGTGCTGAAAGCAGGAAAACAGCTAAGAGCATGGGTGATTTCTCTACTTGATTTCATTGGTCCTGCTCCTGAATCTGGAGACTGAGGGACCAAGATGCAGGTTATTGGCCCATGGGTTCTTGCTGAGACCCTAAAACTGATGCAGAAGAGGACCTACACAAAGTTCCCACGTCAGGATCTACTGGAGGCTGGGATAGGACATTGGGTAAGATGACTTCACCATGTCTAAGTGTGCTTCCTGCTCCCTTGGATTAAACCCAGCCACATGAAAAGAACTACTCTGTGATTTCTGTGCATTGCAACATCATATGCAGGTCTATGTGCTACTCCATGTGCCTGCTGGATGAAATCAAGACCTGATTTTTGTGTCTCCTTCCCGTAATTTAAGTTTGTTAATCATTCCCAACCAAACTTGCTGGTGTGACCAAAACCATTGAACAGAATCCCATTTCTACTAGTTCTGTGGTCAGAAGTAGAGGTATGGAAGTAAGACATCACAGGGCATGTGCTGTGGGGAAGACTGCAGTGCAGGTTCAGTTTGGCCATCAGAGACCTCCGTAAGGGCTCAGCCTGGAGCCAAGATGGGGAAGGAAGCAGCTCAGTTGTTGTACACAGAGCTTCTTGGCTTTAAAGTTAGTGCCTTGTGGGTCAACCAGGCCAAGAGACAGGGGTGCTGTGCATGTGCATCGACCCACAGGCAAAACAGTCTTGGCGTAGGCATCTTCTGGGGAGAGACAGTTCAGTCCCCATGAACAGTTCCAGTCCATGGGGGTGGTACCAGTTGTGCTCTTGGTGCCTATCAGCTTGGGATTTGGACTAAGATCCCTAAAATATGTGGGTCAGTAATCTCTATAGAGCTGGACCAAGGAGACATCTGCACCAGATTTCTAGTTGTGGAGATGTGTTTGACAAGTTGTCACTGTCCATGCCCAGCAGCAAAGCACCCAGGCAGTGGGCCAAGGCTGCTAGTTACAGCTGGACTTGCTCAGCATTTGTCTTCTGTCCAGTTTGCATGCAGTCAGTTGAAGAAACATCAAGAAAAGTGACAGATGACAATTAATTTCCACCCACAAAATCTTCTATTGCTCATACACCTTCCTCCTCATTTGTTTAGTTTGTTGGTTTGGTTTTTTTTTTCCTTTTAGTGTTCCGACTTACAAAGCTTCCTGCTCTGCTGTACACTTTTTGCTAAGCATTGGACAGCTCATGTTTCAGGGAGTTCTGCTAGGTTTGGAGTGACTCTTAACTTGGGAGCAGCCCCAAAAGGCTGTGCTCTATGAGTAGCCATGTACTCAATCTGTGGATGCTGCAACAAAGTTGTGAAGAGTCAGGTCCAGAACCAGCATCATCCTCCCAGGGTGATTCAGCCTGAGGTAGCTCGTGGTGTTTTCATCACGACCCAGCAATGCAGCATCTAAACCTGGCTGACCACTTTCCTCACAGAAATTAGATGCTCAGCCTTATTAATCTCCCAAAAGTCTCCTCCCTCAAGTCTAGATTTTAAATTCTGGGGGCACATTCTTTAACCGGTCTGAAATTTAGCTAGCTACCATGCATTAGGGTCAGCCCAGATCAATGAGTCATGGTGTGACTCGAGATCGGCAATGTTTGTAATAGCAAGGCAGACAACAAGCAGATGCTCAGAATGATGGCTGGCTTGTTGCAGCGGGTACTTGCTGAAGAAGAAAAGATTCAGGGGCCAAGACCGTCCCCAGGTAACTACTGAGAGGTATTTAAAGAGATTGCTTTTCATGCTTCTCTGCTTTTGGACCACGAAGGAGCTCAGGAGGTCCCTTTGGGGAGCTCAGCCACCTGCCCCCATGGACCCACTGCAGCTGAGGAACAGTCAAGGAGAACAACAGACCTCGGGGGAGAGCCACAATTGATTCCACCAGCTGTCAGGGCAGGGATTGCTTTTCTCGCTCAGCAGCTCTTGCATGCAATGTGCAATGTGTCCCTTCCTCCCACTCACCCTCCTATCCCTGCCCCACGGGCATCTTGGCAGTGCCATGTTATGAGCCTGTTGTCGTCAGAGCGGGTCACAAGTTCGGTGGGAGTTTTGCCTTGGCATAATTCAGTACCTTTTACTTGCTGCAAGGCAGAGGAACAGAGTAGTTAAAAGCTTTTCCAAGCCTTTAAACACAACAACCCACATGTTTCTCCACTCTTGAGCCTGATATATTGGCCCCAAACTTGCCAGTAGGGAGGGCAATGTGGAACGCTGTCTCTTCTACTCTTAAAAATAGGGCTTTGTGAACAGTGGAATGGATGAAGCCTGATTTCCTACCACTTGAAGTCCTGTATTCCCCTACTGTGACAATCCCAGCTCCTCTCATTGCTGCTCGTATATAAATCCCTCCCAATTCTCATCTTCTGCCAGTACCTCCAGGCTTGTTCTGCTACCAGCACCTTCCTGGATCCCCTAGTCATTTTCTGGATGGAAGGTAACACATCTGGAGCATTGATGGCCTGTATGGTGTCCCAGATAAACCAAATAGCTGCTGTACTAGCTATTTTTTTGGTGAGTGGGATCGCTTAGGCTGACCTCATGCTCACCAGAAACCTTCATGGGCTGATCACCTTTAAGGTGAGATTGGCCTCAGACACCAATGGGTGTCAGGCAGACAAAAGTAATGATCTTTCTTTGGGAGGCTGCCTGGAAAGGGAATGTGGGCCAGTGTTTCAGTGAGTGCCCTGGGACCTGTGCCATGTGGTCCTGCTACAGCGGTTGGGTTAACCTGGCTTGCCTTTGCGTTGTCCTGGGGTTGACAAGGCTCCTGCACTGAGTGCTGGAGGCAGAGGGACATGTGACAAGCAATTGGTGTCCCAAGAACAGAGCAAGGGGAGAGCCAGAGTTTGCAACATGTGTTGGGTTACACACAACACTAATCCACAGGGCTTGAGGGTCTCCGGAGAACAGCAGTGGGTTCTCAGAGACACACATCAGTGCCCCAATGTACTTTTTAGGAGAATGAGTAGCCCTTGACTCTGCATGTTGCAAACATGGGTGAATATGTGAAATGTCTATTTACTTTTGACTCTACAAACCACTCCCTTACCTGCTCCAGGATGATTTCACTCATGTTTCATTTAGCTTTTACTTCCAGCTGAACATGCTGCAGGTCTAGACTAGGACAGGTAGAAAAAGGCAACAACCTCTTTTCCAGGCTCACCAACTGCTTTTGCTCCTGAGGTGGGAACCTCATGTCAGATGGTGTGATGGCTGTGAGAGAGGAGCATGTCTGAGTGGAAGCCCTTTGAGTACAAGCCCACCATACACTAGCCTTTCCCATAATCACGGGGCTGCTCTGCAGTGTCTTCCTTGCTACGCAATGCCAGAAGCAGCTGGTGTGTAAGTTACAGCCCTGGGGAAACATCTGGGTCACAGAGCAGGAGTGGGTCTTGCTCTCTGGAGCAGGGCTGGGTAGGTAGGAGCGAGCAGGCCTTGGGAGAAATGCCATACGTAGCACTGGAGGCTGCAAACATTAGTGGAGGGGTGTTTGTCTTGCACCTTTTCTGTCTGGTACAGAAGAGAGCTCTGTTCAGTGAGGAANGGCTGGGGAAGGGCAGGCACTATGCACTCAACACTCTTTAATACTTCAGTAGGGAAAGAAAAGAAATGAAAAGNTGATGGGGGAGAGCAAGAAGCAGCAGTTATAAAATATGAACAGTGTAGCTGGGTTTTCTTTGCTTGACTGAGAGCATGCATCAACACAGGGAGAGGAGGGAGTGGAGAAGGCAGCAGCCAGCAAGCTTCTATCCCTCTTCAAGGGTGCAATCATGAGCCTGCAGCATGCCCACACCTGACAGCCTGTCGATGCTGTCACCCAGCTATGTCCCACTGACAACCACACTCTTTTATCACCAAAAAAAGCAACATCTCCCCCCATGTCCTGCTCGACCCTGTCCCACAGCAAGCTGAAATTCACATATCTGTCCATGCAAAGGAAGCCCTGTGCAGAGATGCTTGGATAGGCACGCAGCTGCACGAGCACTCGTCTCCATTCACGCATGCCCAGAGATTCAGGGCACATATACACATATGCACATAGACTCATATGCATATATACACAGGCTTGATATGGCATACGGATGTACTCACTCAGCGATGCATATACAGGCACAGGCTCATGAGTACGTACGTGGATGCCCAGGAGTGCATGTATATGCACATATGCCTGCACAAAACAGTGTAAAACCACACAGGGCAGGCAAATACACATATGGGCATGAATGTACCTGTGTGTACAACCAAACCTGACAATAAACAGATATACACACATACAGAGCTAAGCAGACAGATGTGCATGCTCTGAGGTGGATACACGCTCATGTAAATTAATCTGGAAACATGTACACATGTACAGCTACTGTACGTCCCCATCCCTGCACACACCCACAGCCATGTTAGTACCAGTACACACCTACGAACACATACAGGAGCTGAGACCTCCTTGGGGAGCCCCATAACCAGAAGCACAGAGAGATGAGGGGCATACCACTTCCCATTCAAGAGAGGCTGTGTGTCCGTTGAGACCTGCAGTGTGTAAATTCTCTGCAGGAACAAGAAGCTGACTCATGCTTCATCCTTTCAATGTTTCTTCCAAAATGCACCATGAGGCCTGTCTGGAAAATGAGTGCCTCATGGTGCATTTTGGAAGAAGCTGGTTTAGTTTGTACTTGTGGGATCCTTCCCATGAAAAGCACAACTTCTGTTAATCCCCCAAGAGCCAAAGCAAGGTGATGGATTTCCCAGTGTGGCTTGATAGCTTCGTGGGAAAGGACAAAGGGCAAAGCAAGGACTTGCTTTGAGACTGCAGTCCCCCAAAGCTCTCCCCAAGCCCACTGCTGATGGCACGTATTTCCCTCTGCCCTGCCCTCCCACAGCAAGGCAATGCAGTGCATGTGGCAGTCTTCTCCTGCTCTGTAAAAGGCTCCCAATCTGCTTAAAGTCCAGTCTGTGCTTGAGTTGTGGGCTGAACCAGGGCATTCCTAGGGGCCATCAGCTCTTCCCTAAAGCTCTTTCTCCACTGGCTGATGTGTGGCTGATCAATGGGAGAGCTTGCAGCATCTATCCCTGCAGCATACACACTGGTTTTTAGGTGAGTTTTACTGGGAGGCTATGGCTTGGGAGAGTGTTGGCTACTCTTCCACATCTCCAGTCCTGCTTTCCCCACATCCCAGCTCAGATGTGGGTACCTATGCACAAGCCCCGTGCAGCACATGCAAATTCATTCACGTGTCTCCAGTGGCATGCCGGTTTGTGTGTGCAGACTTGTACCTCTGACTCCCATATGTCCCTTTGCCCTCTCTGTCTTTTCATCTTGGGGGTTATTTCTCATTACATAAAGAGCCTTCGATATACTTTTGAGGAGTAAAGTCACTCTCAGGCAGATATTGGGATGCTGAGCCTCATCTCACTGTCCAACCCTTCTGTGGTGTCAGAGCAGCCTCAGTGCAGCAGACAACTGAGTCTGTTCCGCTTTCGCAGGACCATTGCATTGAGAAAGTCCCAACTTCAAAAAGGCAACACTGACAAAAGTGACATCTTTGCTTACCTCATATTTTAATTAAAATTCCACCTATTAGCTTTCAGCCCCGCTCCTTCCCTCTGTACCTTCCTCCACCCTGTCCCGCTTACTGCAAATGAACATCTGATGTCAGCTGGGGAAAATGCATTCATTCAGCAATTAAGTAATTGAATGCTCCTCTGGCAAAATGAGCTATCTCCTTCCTTTCTTGTACTTTATCACTTTTTTCCTCTTCTTTTCCCCTCTTCTTTCGCTTCCCTCTGGTGAGATAAGGCTACCATTCTTGAAAACCATTTTAAATATTCATGTTTTAATTAACAGACTTTATTGCATGAACTCTATGTAAGATAATAAAAAGACTGCCTGAGGCACAACACATTTTTTTGTTTGTTCTTGAAAGGGGACGAGGAAGTAAAAAGCCTAATACGTTTCCTCAACAAACATTTGAACAATACACCGAAATTATAACCATGGGTCATTTAGCCCGTGGGCCCTCCATAACCCACGTGCTCCTAAGTATTGCTTTGCAATGTGCCTCTATAAATGTTGAGCACGGTGTAAATCCACGGGCCTCTTGCAGAGACTGGTTCTTCTGGACGAGCACCAGACTGCAACGGGCAGCGGAGGGCAGTGGTTTGCATCCAGAGGACGGGCAGGTGGAGATGGAAGCAGAGCTGCAGCAATCAAGCGCCCTTCAGGGCTGTGAGCATTTGGGGCTGAATGCAATCGTTTGCTGGAAACTGAATGCATTGTTTTTTAGTTTGGATGATGTTTTTGACAAAATAAAATAGAGGGAAGGTTTGGACTAGTCCCCTTCCCCAATATTTCTGGGTTGAAATACCCAAATATTGACTGTACATTGCTGCAATTGATTTTGCTTTTATTTAAGACAAACAAGTTGATAGAATGCATGAATTTGTGAAACATCTGGTATTGCCAGTTATGTGTTTTTGCCAAAAAAAGAAGAAAAATAATGTCAGATGAAACTTCATTCTATGTGGGTGTTTTCTTATGGTGCAGCACACTGAAATTAATTCTATATTCTGAGTGTGTCATGTATGCTGCGTGACATGGGCCTCTGCACCCAGTTTAGCTGTGCTTTTGTGCTGGGGATGGTCCTAAGGATGCTGGACCAGAACCTCGTAGGGAGGCCAATGCTCTGTTCCTTCATCTGCTCATGACCTTGAAGAAGTCAAGGTATTTGTGCACATAGTAAACTTAATCTTGTTTTTATCCTCTTATTCTTTTCTTTCTTTATTCTGACTCAGATCTTGAGACCAATTGGCACTTTCTTAGAAAACAGATGTACAGTGCCTAGCACCTGCACTCCCTGAGCTGTGATGATAGCTTTTAGTAAGACTGGATATAAATAATCGTAATGTTTAATAAATACTCCAGCCGTCTCTGGTTAAAGTTTGGTTGTGGAGTTACTTCTCTTCTAGGGAAAGGATTGTCTCTTGCAGGGTGACACCCTTGCAATGAGGCTGCTTGGCAGTTAGAAAGAGAGGGATTGTCCAGCATTAAAAGAGGCGGGTGGATGATGCAGAGAAAATATTTTTAGTCACCCAAGATAGGTTTTCAGTGCTTCGGTGATGAACTATATTGGGCCCTAAGGATGTCTCTATCTATCATCACTTTGATTACTCCATTTGTTATCTGCCTGGTACTGAGCTTTTTCATCCTAAATCGAGAAAGAGACAGAGTTAACCATTAGCTGCCAAGGTGCAAAGATGGGGTCACTGTGCTGAGTTGAGTTGAAGGGCTCTAGGTTTACACCAGCACGAACAAGTACACAGACAGGCTGGTCTTAATAATTGATTGTCTGCTGGAGAAGTCTCCATTCTGTCTTCTGCAGGTGCTGTCACCTCTGTGATGCTCCATTTGTGGAAGTGAAAATGCTGGACTGTTCTTGCTTGTGTGCTGCCTGGTAATGGCTGGGGCACCTGCTGCTTCTCTTAGTGTGAACTACGGGTGAGCAAGTTAAGGTTATTACCTGATAAAGAATCCACACTGCTCTCTTGTGCATCAGCAGAGCTGGAGGTGATTTAACAAAGTCTGAAGGCAACAAAGTAACTGGCGAGCCCAGTAAGAGGAGTGAGTCCAAAGTGAAAATTCTTGCTCAATACTTGCAAAACTTTACTGGCAGCACAGTGAGTGGAGGTAAAGACCAGATTTGGGCAGATCATGTAATGAGACAGGAATTCATTTACCAGCACATATATCTTAGGATGTGCCATTTCATCACAGATCTCCAAACTCAGTATGATCATACCTGCCGTTATTTTATTTGGGACATCTACCTCAGTAAATAGCTATCTGAGCTATTTAAGCTGTGAGCCCTGGCTCTCAGATCTGTTTTGTCTGTCTAACTGTGAGCCGCAGAGGATCTCATCTCAGTTCCGTGTGCTGTAGTGATTAACTCCAGCTGTCCCCAACAGAGACATTCACATCTTGGCAAGTCACCCTGAGCTCCCTTCTTAGTCAGCAAAAAGTTGCTCAAGTTGGATGGTGGGTAAGAGGGCAGGCTTCATCCTATCCCAAAATAGACATCAGAGGGAGGGAGTCAGGATCTTTACTAAAGGCATTGAATGGTTGATTTGGAGGACAAGTAAAGGTTATGAGTGGCATCTCAGCTTGAGTGCAGCCTTGCCACTGGCTATAACTGAGGTCATTGTCCTTGGGTTGAAATGGGGTACCAAGGTTAGCCCTGATACGAGCCCATCCCTGATAAAAGCCACCTGACCTTGCTGGCTCCTCTCCATCTACTTTTCAGGAGAGGTTTTTCTGCAGGATCTATCTCTAAGGGCTGGAGAGCAAGAGCATTGCAAGGAGGACGTTAGTAAAGCGTGTGCATCCCAGAGTATTCCTTCTGCTGAAGCTGTCTCTTTACTCAGCGTTAAAGGAACCAAAGAAAACACTAATAGAAATTAAAATTTTTAAAAAGGCTTTCAATAAATCTAACTTTTGGGAGTTTTCCCATTTCATGATTGCTGAAATTTACTGTTGCACCATCCTCAGCAAGTCTTCAGATTATCCTTCTGCCTGCCCTGTCTTCACGATCATCCCTAGTCCCTGCCCAGATGTTGCCTTCCCCACCCTCTGATTAATTCCTTCATTTCAAGCATGACGCCTTATTAAAAGGATGTCATGAGAAGCAGTCCTTGCCCATCCCCTCACACACCTATCTTAATTTGAAGCTGAGCTTCGTGATGAGCTCTGGCTCACAGGACAACAGATGAGATGTCTCTTCATCTGGAGTTAATGAGATACCACCCTAAGAGAAAGTTGAAACTTGTGCTGATACACCTGGGTTGGTTCACGGTTGGTTTGGACCAGCTTTGGAAGCCTGTTCAGCCTCACTGTACATGATTTGCACACTACAGGAACAGCTGGGTCCAGCTCACACAGCCCTGTCCACCAGCCCATGTTATGAGCCTGCCTCTCTCATCCAGCCATGGAGGTGGAAAGTCTGGATCGTGAGATATCACAGTCTTCTGCCCCTTTATGCACTTTGCACTGGGAGGAGTAGAAGCAACAGTGCAGTGCATGTGTTTTGCAGAAGTCTGGAGATGAGCTTGGTGTGGACATGTGCTTCTAATGCCATGCAGCCTGCACCCTTGGCAAGGAGATTTCCCTGAAACCAAGGCTGAAGGTGGCCTGATGGCAGTCTGTGTGCTTTGAGGCTCTGAGGTGGTGCCTCCCATTGGTTTTTGAGCCTCCCCTCCTCTGTGCTTAAGTTCCCCTTTCCTTCCTCAGCAGCGCTGGCACTGGTGCATATGTGACCATCTGCAAAATTGGATGAGGAGCTGGCCCAGACCAAAAATAAAGAAAAAAATAAGTGTTTGTAATCACGCTACTAGACTGACTCACTGCATGGACCCACGGGCAGCCATGCTCTCACGGAAGGGGTGATGGAGTGATGTGGCATGAAGGGCTAGGAGTGCAAGTTAAAGCTACCACAGCAGCTATGCACTTGGAGCTGTATCCTTTGGTGCATTTCTGAAATCCAAGTAAGCCAAACACCTCCTGGACTGGCCTTGAGGGGAAAGCTTTGGCTTTCCCTCCTCTCCCTGAGCATGGTCTTGCTGTCCTCCCGAAGTCAGCTGCAGAGATTTTGCAATGGATGGCTAGTGACTCTGTTCATTGATCCAGCTGAAAGCCAGCTCCAGGAAAGAAAAAACAGGGATGAGTTTTAATTTTGATCCATGAGGTGGCCAGAATCACGGTTCAGCCACCCAGCTTTCAGAAAAGGGGACACATGGCTTGGTACCCTCTGGCCACAGCCTGCCTTAAGGTCTGGTTAAGCTGCCTGAAAAGCCCCACCTCTTGGCTCCACTCCTGTGTCTGAGTCACCAGTGATCCCTTCTGTTTGCATTTAGTGTAGATCTTGTTAATTGGCTCTTTCGTTCCTCTAATTAAATGTAAATGAAAAGTGGTTCATTAAACAGGGATACAGGAGCTCTCTCTGAACAAAGCATATTTCAGCTGGAGGAGGAAGCATAGGAAACAGGTTTTCCTCTGCCCCTTTTACTCCAGGTCTCTCTGCGCTCTTGTAGAGATGGTTTCAGTCCCAAAGGAGCTTCTCTGCTCTTCTGCTGCTGAAGGTCTCCTCCTGTGGGTGTGCAAGGGATTTCCTGGTGACAACGGGATGGGCCAAGGCCAGAAGCACTGAGCCAAACCCGGCTGTCTTCCCTTTGCTTTGCAATCTTGCGTGTGCCCTAGTCCTTCTGTCTGAATGATGCAGATTGCCCTGCTTAGATGCAAAATTCCTGGGGAGGCTGCAAGCAACTCTATCAGGTGCCTCCTCGGAGCTGCCAGCCCTGTGCTACACCAAGTCAGGCACAATGGTCTTCAGGGTGCCCCTCTGTCTGGTTTTGTCCTGGCAGCACCATTCTGTTCGGGATGGAGAGGAGCTAAGCACTGCCTTGCTGGAGCCTGTCTCTAATGCCTTGTGCTCGGCAGTGCGGTGATGTGGGCGCGCAGCGTGGCCGGATCTGTGTGCGACGGGAACAGATGGCATATGCTCTCCTGAAAGCAAAGCTCTCCCTTTGCTCAGGGTGTAAAATGAAGTTTTCTTTCCTGCAGGCCTCAAATCTGTCCCTGGCGCTCCGCTCTTTGTCACCTTAGGACATTAAAGGGGAGGTTTTTCTCCTGTGCCCTGATCAGTGTGCTTTGAAGCAGGGATTGATGAGAATGGATAGCATGGGGGGGTTGTTTAAGGTGCATTTCTGGGTCTCAGCAGATATTCTACATGTGCATGAGTGACCTGGCCCCAAACTTCCTTGGACTTCAAGGAGCTGAACTTGGTAGCTGGCTGCTCAGTTTCTGACCAGCCAGAAGGTCACATCTTCTGGTGACCTGGGAATAGCTGGGATCTGGAGGTCATTTAGAGATGGACCCCTGACTTTCTGTCATTTTGAGGTTTCCAGAGGAAGTCTGCAGCTCCCCAAAGTATGGAGACACTGGGAAAGGGCAGGCGATGCATATGATGGCACTGCAGGGGCACCCCATGGTGGGCGTAATGGAGTGGTCTTCAGTGGGTGCATGCAGCCAGGGAGATAAAAAGGGGCTTGGGTGCTGGGCAAGAGGGTGAAAGCCAGCTCTGAGGCTGTGTGTTCATCTTTGAGGTCACTGCATAAAGCCCGGGAACAACTAGAAAGGACCATACGTCTACCATGACCAGCTTAGTTCATAGTGGTTGTGGGGTCTACTGAGGGAGACGGTTCTGGCCTCCCAAATGCCTTCTTTCAGCCTAGGACAGAGGTTGCCGTTTGGTTAAATGCAGCCAGGCTGCAAAAGAAATGAATTTGTCACATTGAATCAACGCAGCAGGAAAAAATCCCAACCCGCTGAAATGACATTGAACCTGTGCAATGCCCTCTCCAGTTCTCAATATCCTGAGAAACTGCAACCTCCCTTCCGCAAGCCCAGTCCTGTATCACAACCGATAAGGTTTCCTGGACCAGAGGGTGAGCTCAGGTCATGGGGAAGGGACTGACTGGTTGGATTTCTTTTTCTAGAGGAGACAAGCTGAATGGAAAGATGCGGCTTGTCCTCCCCTTTGCTTTCTTCTGCTATTTGCTGGCCCAAAGAGGGCTTTGCCTTTGTGTTCTCATGTGGCCTGGTGAAATAATTATCAAGGCAGAGGATGAGGCCTGGGAAGCTCAGCTGTGCTGCATGGTCCCAGGGAGAGCTCTCCCTGCTTCCAACCTGGAGGGTAACTGGAGGGAAGCAGTTAATCTTTTTTTCTGCTTGGCTGTGCCATCCTCCTCCAAGCAAATGCTGGTCTCTCTCTGGGAGACACAGAAAAAAGGGGGCTGAGCTCTCAAGCCAGGGCTCTGCAAAGGCAGCTGCTCCAAGGCCACCACTGATGGGACCTGGCATACATCTGCTGTGAAGGACTGCCTGGATTTTGTCCCCTGCAGTGTCTCTCCCTGGCCTCGTTGCAATCACAAGACAAGAAGTGTGCATCAGTTCTCTGCCCTGTGTCTCTTTGTGCAAGAAATTTAACATCTCTGTGCCTTGATTTCCCCACTTGAATAAAGGATTTCAACATTCTTAGGACTTTTAGATGGACATTAGTAGGAAAAAGGCATTTTTTTCTTTCACTTTCTTTCTCTCTCTTTCTTTCTTGGTGCCTTTTTCTCTTTCTTCCTTTCCTTTTATTTTTTTTCTTTTTCCCTTGGGATATCCATCTGTGCAGCCTCACCTACTCCCACCCAGGGCTAGTAGAATTGTCCTCTAAAGCCACAGAGGACAAAAGGACTGGAGAAGAGGTCTGCTGCCCCACTGCCTCAGGGCAGGTGCCATGAGCTGGGCTTGTTACTGAGCCATTCCCAGGACACCAGCAATCCAAGTGTGAGGATATAAATGCCTCTTGTCTTTCTAGAGCCTCAGATGGTTCACACAGGAGACGTATTCACACACTTGAAAAGTTTTATCAAATAATCCCTGCCTTTTTATTTTTCTAAACCTACTAAAAATCTCCTGCTAACTCCCCCAGCAGTGACACACTCACAGTTCTTGTCTTCCTGCTCCCCCTCAAAATGGATCTGGCGGGAATGTCCCACACAGAACACGGAGTTCTAACATTTCCCTCTTTCACTCAAACATATAGAAAACCCCAGATGTTTTCATGGAAAATTCGTCTTTGGGTCAAAAAGCAATTTGTTTATTTTAGTAAAAAAGTGTTTTAGGGAATGCTTACCATCAAATGCCCTGATGAAACCTCTTTGCTCTGGTTTGTGCTGAAGTCTTGACTTTGCTGGTCATTAGACAGCACTGGATAATTAGAGTTTTTGGCATGGGGCTTTTCTGATTTTATGCTCTTTTTTTTTTTCTCCACTCCTGAGCAGGCTTCTAGCACAGAGGTGTTGGAAAAGCATCTTCAGTCTAGAGATCCTGATTGCCTGGTGTATCAGTTATGAGACAATGACTGCTGGAGCACGGCTTTTCCCTCACCACTGTGCAATTGGCAGCTGGTGTGTTCCACGTCAGAATCAGCTGCATTTTGGTGCTGGGTAGAATAAGCTTTATAGTCCTCCTTTCAGCACAGCTGTGTTGTGTGACTGCTCTGAAAGCCATGGATAGATGCAGTTTAGACAAAAACGCAATTTTATTCATTACTTACAAAACTTGTGTTCATCTTGTAAGTTCTCGGTGGCTCTTCCATGCACAGATCTTTAACCGTAATCCTCACCTACAGTGTTGTTTCAGCACAGCTGGGGATCTGGGAAATGGTTTACAACTTCTACCTGAAAAGCAAAGTCTAGATGGGGCCTGAAGTACCCTGGGTAGGGACTGTGGGTGTTTCAGGCTGTGTGAGTTGGAGGGCTTGCTAGACAGAGAACGACATATTCTTCCCACTTGTCCACAAACTGTGTGATGTTCCTGTAAACTGATGCGCATTCAAATAGCACTGATCACTGCTGAAAATTTGCACCACTGCTACAATCTCCCATCATGACAACTACGCATCTGGTTTCCATGGTCTCTTTTCTGCCTCCAAAATCAGCTCCCGTGGTCTCCCAGACAGGGCTAGGATGCAAAAATTTGACTGAACAAGTCTGTCTCCAGACCACTCTGAAATGTGCTGTAACACTGGGATCAGCCCGTGACCCAAGAATCAGAGCCACCTTGGAGCTGTCCATGCCTAGGGCAGGAGCTACTCAACCCATCCCTAATCCTCATCCAGCCTGTCTCTTCATAATCTGTTCTTCAAAACCAGAGAGGGAGCCACCACAACCTTTCCAGAAGATTTATTCTCATGTCTTGTGGATGTTTAGGATTATCAAAAAAGGGTACAAAATCCATTCATCTAACATGTCAGTGTGCTAGCTCAGTCCAATAGTACCAGCATTCTGAAAGCTGTCTTCTCCTTTAGTAGGGCCTGTAGTGATAGGACAGGGACTATGGTTTTAAACTGAAAGAGGGTAGATTCAGACTAGACATAAGGAAGAAATTTGATAATTGTTAAAAAAAAGGATTCAGGTTTAAAGGGATGTTGGTTTCTTCTAGATAATTAATAACTATGTGTTCTGGCAACAATCCCATCCATGCCCTGTTTTCTGCTTACATCTGTCAGCAAGTGGAGCAGAAAAACGGAACAGCCATGGGTCGGGCAACCCCAGGTACAACTGTGGGATCACCACATCTCGAGTGCATCTTCTTTCGTAGCCTTCCCCGTGTTGAGTGCTTCTGAAAGATGACACAGGAGGATCCTACCTTTTCTTCCATTAAATCATTGCTGGAGACTGTCACTGCTCCAGTATATTAGCTGCAGAACTTAAAAAGGAACAAAGGAGTTATTTGCAAAATACACGCTGGGAAGAGATTAAAACTGACATCTCAGCTATGGAGCCTTCCCCAGGCAAGGAGAATATACAGAACTCAAATATGTTTTCCCTGTTCACCATCTGTTGGAGGAAGGACCTACCCATGAGTTATTGCTTTTTAACCCACTTTTGCAGACACTCGCTAAACAATATCTCTCTCTCTAGTTAGTAAGGTCCCTTGGCACTCATTTTTCACGGTCATGATTTGATCATCAGGTGGGGATAGGGTAGATATCTGAAAGGCTCTGCCTGTTGGGGGGAACCTTTCTGAGTCCTGGTGTTACAGCAGCAAAGGAGGGAGAAGGATTGTGCTGGCTCAGTGCTTTCCCGTGCTTCTTAGCAAGCGATTGCTAAAGACAAGTCAGGAATAACAAGAGCTGCAGTGTCCCTGCCAAAGGGTTTTTCAACCTTCACAGCTGTGTGTTTGGACTTGTGTCTCATTTGAACTCCCAAGCTACGTGGCCTCCCTTACCTACTGCACGTCTTAACTCCAGCCAAGTTTGGGCAAATGTCTGGGCAGGGTGATAGCCACTTGGTCCATGCAGGGTAAGAGAAAAGGAAGGCCAGGGCCCTGGCACTAGGCTGCAAAACTTTCTACCCTATTCTAAAAAATTAGCTCTGATTTAAGGAGAATTATTGCCTTGAAGCCTTGACTGTCTAGATCATCTCAGCTGAAGAAGCTTTAACAAGGGTGTAAGCACCATGATCTTTATTCGTCCTACATGTTCATTGGGCCATGGGGGGGTGTTAGACAAGGGTACCATTTCTCATCTCCAGTGTCCCAGATGGATGCTCTAAGCAGGGTTGAGCTGAGTTTGCTGAGGGTCTCCTTATTTGTGGGAGTCCTTATTTGTGGGGGTCCTTAAGGGGAGAGGGATGGGGCAGAAAGCAAATGGACGTCAGAGGCAACATGAGACACAGTCCAATGTTTGTTCTGCCACAGCCACATGTCTGTCACAGAATCACAGAATCACAGAATCACAGAATAGTAGGGGTTGGAAGGGACCTCTGTGGGTCATCTAGTCCAACCCCCCCGCCGAAGCAGGGTCACCTACAGCA
>Ga0065711_1038284_pt1 | contig 18955 bp, 15 predicted proteins | sample Hoacrofraction12_FD_59098 | JGI IMG/M metagenome (GOLD analysis project Ga0065711, IMG submission 59098) | Hoatzin crop microbial communities from Cojedes, Venezuela - Epithelial fraction 12 v2 (version 2) | ecosystem: Host-associated > Birds > Digestive system > Esophagus > Crop | place... | reverse complement strand
AGCAGGCTGCACAGGACCTTGTCCAGGCGGGTCTGGAATATCTCCAGAGAAGGAGACTCCACAACCTCCCTGGGCAGCCTGTTCCAGTGCTCCGTCACCCTCAGAGTGAAGAAATCCACAGGGATCATCCCTGTACACGAACTCTGCTTCCTCACCCACCCATATGTCCAACAGCAGAAAAGCAGAAGCGACGGACTTGTCCTCGCGGCATGGCAAGCGCTAATCATTGCTGGGCAGTCGTAACCCTTTCCGATCGCCATTCGCAATGACTAACCCCGCAGCAAGGCCACGGGGAGGTGGCTGTGAAATACTAATCATGCACCCAGCTCTCACTCATTAGCTAAGCCCAGAGCTCCCACCAGCCCAGTTCCCTGGGGAAGGAGTCCCACCACGACGTGGGAGACGGCTCAGCTCCGTCAGGAACCATCCCCCTTACTCCTCTCATTTCAGCTTATTCCAACCTCACATTTTCTTGTTATTCTAAGAGCCCAACTCCATTTCAGGGGTTGATTAGGCATGTAGCTTAAGCTGCTGCAGAACACAGCCGTTAGAGGTCTTAAAAGCAACCCTAACAGTGCAGGCACTTATTCCAGCAAAATATAATGGTCTTCAGAGGAGCTTTTTCATTAGCTACCCATCTTTAAAGCTGGGCTCCCTACCACTGCGTCATGCAGCAGCAAAACTGCAGTCCATGGTCAGCCCTTTGCCAGGGAAATGGCCCCTCGGCCCTCAACGCAGCCACCTCTGCCAGGCTGGGGAAGCACCGCTCACAGCCCACCGCTGCCGTTGCACAGGCGACCACGCTCCGCATCGCTTCTGCGCACAGACGACAACCCAAACCAGGGAGGAAAAGGCAATCAGCCTGCTCTCCAGCCGCCTGCTAGACCCTGACATCCATCCTGATCTGCCCTCCAACCCATCTGCATCCACAGCCCTTGCTCTTCAGCTGCCTGCGAGGTCCAGGAGATGGTAGAAAACCCAGGGTCCCCAGCTTGGAGCCACTAACCCTGCTGCTGAAGGCTGGGCAACTCAGCCCAACCGCCCCGCTGAAGGCCAGCCCTGCTTCAGGGTTCTTGGGCTGTGCAACCCTGCAGCTCCTCAGCTCCGCAAGCCTCGGGCTGCTCCCTCCTCCCCTTTCGCTCCGTGGCAATGCATAACAAGATCGCAGTGTGAGCCGAGGAAATTGCCTTTCTTTATCGTGCCCGTGCATTGCCCAGGCTAACCAGGGAGGAACAACGCAAGCAACAGCCAGAATACAATTCTCTTTCAGACAGCAGTGAAGTCGTCCGCAGCCCCCTTGTCCCTCAGCTTTCCATTTCATTTGCATTTCATTTTCTGGAGCTGCCCAGCTCAACGTCTGAACACAAGCTCTGCAAAGGCCAGGCGATGCTCCAAGGCCAGACTCCTGCTCCGCAGCTCAGCCAAGGAGAGGGAAGACACACTCCCTGCAGCCCCTGCTCATGAGGCACCACCAAAGGCACGAGCAAGAGGTCAGGCTCCAGAAACAAAACCAGAAGCCCCTCCAGCAGCACCCTGGCACGTTCAGCCTAGGAAGAAGCAGGCCAAGCTTCTCCATGGATACCTGGACCACGATGTTCAAGCGGAACATCACAGCAGGCGGGTAGTGGTCCAAACTCACCGTTTTTAGGCACTTAAGAAGCCAGGACTCCCTGCCATGAGCTCCACCAAATTAGCCTGACTCTCCCCACAGCACGGAGTTCACCGCAGCATCAGAAGCTCTTCCTGAAGAGCCTCAGTAACAAATGGCCCAGCAGCATGCCAGATGGCTAATAAATCCAGACTTGAAACACCACCCACTCCTGGGAGCACTGAACGCTTCCCGTGCCTACAAACAGGCATTATAGATCAAGCTCAACTGGAGGTGATGGCTGATGGCTAAATCCATTGTGTAGAACAATCTCTTCCTCAGCAGGCTGAGCTGGGTATGTGGTCAGGGAGACAGGGCCTGCCAGAAGATAAGACAGGGCCATTTTGCAATAATCTAAGTCTGCATGAGACGTCAGGGTTACAGCAGCACCTCTGGAGCAGAGCCAAGCCAAAGACCCCACCATGGTTCCCTCACCAAGGACCTCACCACTAACTCCTCCATCCCCAGCAGCCCCCCAGCCCTGGGTGAGGGGAAGGGGAGCTGCTCTATTTTGCCCTTTTCAAACGGTCCTCGGGAAGCATAACAAGCTGAAGCCAGTGGTTTCGCACCGGATAGGTACTTTCATCAATCTCCAGCTTCTTTCCCCAAAGAACCATCTGGGAGACTCTCCCAGATGTTGCTGGTCTAGACAGCAAGATGCAGTCTGCTGGTTCACAGACAGAAGAAAGTAAAGCCTCTCCATCCCCAGAACCTAGAAGGCTGCTCCCCTCGCCTTGCTACAACCCAGCCCCAGCAGCCACAGGTTATCCAAAATGGAGAGAAGACAGGATGGGGGATCGTGGCTGCTGAAGTCTCGCTTGTCTCTGCCCGGACACTCTCCGAACACAGGGCTGGAGGAGCTGGTGTCTCACAGCTAAACGGCACAGCCTGCTTCAGAGGAATTGCTCACAGGGCTTCGCAGGTCAGCGAAGCTTCAGCACAGCATCTCTGCAGCTCTGAGCAACAGCCTATGCTAGAAAGAGAAGCAAAAAAATAGCCATCATGCTGCAAAGATGGCCTTGAGCCATCATGCTGCAAAGATGCCATCCCCGGTGCTGACAGCTTGAAGGATAAGCAGGTAGTACCTCATTTTCTCTTGGCCCCATTGATTTTCTGCAGCTCTGCCTCCAGATCTACAGAGAGAGGCAGCTCATTCAGCCTTGCAGCAACACTGGAGCGGGATGAGGATACCCACATCACGCCGGGAGCAAACGAGCCAAGCCAAAGAGCAGGGACAGCAAAAGGCACCGCGGGACGGTTGGGTTAATACAACCATGAAGAGGGGACAGGCATTCCTGTTCCTTGGCCCGTTCCCATACTCTAGGACAAGGACTGCTTTGAGCAAAAGCTCACGTGCCTGGGTCAGAGGCAGCTCCTCGACGAGCCCCTCGTATCCCGCGCGGCAGGATCTCCGCAGAGCCAGCCCTGTTCATGGGCTCTTCAAGCCTCTCAAATCCTAGGCTGGAAAGCAAACTACAGCAATTAACGGCACTTGCTGCTGTGAATGTGAATACTCACTAAATAAATTACATCTCAGAAATTTATAAGTGTTGCCTAATTGATGTTTAGTGTCTTAAATTCCTAAAAATTCTTACAAGTCAACAGAAAAGGAGGGAGGAAAGACATTGTCTTGGCTGGAGAGCCCCAACCCAGACCTAGCAGTAGGCAGGACACCCGAGGAGACTCAGCCCCGTATGTGATCAGGTTGCCCTGCTCCAGCACCAGGACACCGACCTCCCGGGGACAGACGAATTTATCCTGCCAGCAAAGCCGCAGTGTTGCAAACGGCTTTTAAACAGCAAGCTAGCGCTTGAACGCTTCTACGGCAAGGCACCAACATGCATCAGGGATGGGGGAAAAAAAAAAAAATCAGATGGAATTAGTCAAGCCTAGGCCTCAGAACAGGAGCCAGAGAAAACTCTGGCATTCAGCATTTGCAGTAGATGAAGCTCAGTGTTCTTCTCCTCCTCCTCCCGACAGCTGCCAGCTCTTTGGCATGCCCCACCACCCTGGTGAGGAGGAGCTGGACGTGCTTTGGTCGCCTGGGAGCTCAGAGCCTCCGGTGTGCCATGTGGGGAAATCATTTCGCAGCCAGGCTCCCATGGCATCACAAGCTCCAGGCAGACGACTCCCCTGCCACCACGCTGGAGCTCCCTCTCTCATGCCAAGCCTGCGCTCCATCCAGTCTCCGAGCAATCTGTCCCCGCCGAGGGAGCAATGCCTCATCCAGATCTTTTCCTCGCCTGGAGCAAGCGTGGACTTGTGCCCGATAAGGAACAAGTCTGAACACATCCTTCTGTGCGATACTGATATTGTCTTCCTCTTCAGATGACTCCCATCCGCCTCCCAGACACCTCAGGGTTCCCAACGGGGTCCATCTCCCAGCCTGCTAGTGGGAGATGAGGAGACAGGCAACTGGGACGAGGGTGTTTTCCACACCTCCAGCTTGCTGGGGCTTTTGTCCCCAGTCCTCCCCCGGCATCCCTGACGGACACGCACCCCAGCGTGCTGTCAGCGGCACACAGGACTGGCATCGCTGTGGAACCAGCGTCCCCCCGCCTGCTCCACACACACGTCTCTTGAAGGTGAAAGCGATAACCCCCTCTGCCCACACCATTATCACATCCAGGTGAGCAGGCAGACACAGGCCCCCCGACACGGAGCACTGGTTTTTCTCTCCACTAACTCCTGGAGCTTGGCATGTAGAAACCTTTAATGAATTTGACATAACTCCTAGCGTAGAGCAGCCCCACCATTTGATGCAAAGTTTAATTTGATTTCTCACTTGAATAGCTGAGACATCCTTGCTACGCTTCCTTCGGCTCCTTCCAGATAAATCCCCTGCATAGGATTAGCGCCAGCAGTCACCTGCACCTCAGCAGCCTCCCCATCGCTCCACCCGGACCCCCACCTGCACCTCCCAGGGCCGCAGAGCAACCCTGGCTCTGGGCTTTGGAGAGGGCTTTCCACGTCATTCACCCTGGTTTAGCGAGGGGAAAGCTGAGGTTGCACAGAGGCAGCCATCGACCCAAAGTGAGGAAGCAGGCAGAGGCCGCAGCCGGAGCTGCGAGGTGTCCCCGCTCGGGTCACCAGCGGCGGTCTCTGCCGGAGGGCTATCGCGGGCAGCAGCCATCCTTCCCGCCCCAGGCTGCTGGGTTCCTCCGCAGAAGCGGCTGCCTTCCAGCAACCAGGCTCGCATCAGCCACGCAGCACTTGAAGAGCAGCAGAATACAACGGTTTGAAAACAGGGAGCAGACATTGCGATTGCTATGAAAATACGGGAAGCGCAGACGGGAACGTGATGGTGCTTTTTGAAAAAAAGAAAAAAACCTTCAGTTTTTTTCTGGCATCTGTTCACAGGACATGCTGCAGCTTCAGCCTACAACCCACGAAGCCTGGGGACCACAGACCTGCTGAACCGTATTCGCCCTCGGGCAGGAGGAAGACCCGCAGCTTTGCAGAGCCCCGTAGACCAACGCTGTCCTATCCCACGCAAAGGTCTCACCCGGGGCTCCACAGCCCCCGTGGGCTCTGTTTGGTTTCTGCCTGGTTCAAAACCCACTGGTGAGCCAGCACCAGCAACATTGGCTTGACTGAGCCCGTACCCTTCCCAGAGCTCTGAAGCACGTGAGTTGATTATAAAATCTTCAAGCAAACCGTTGGGGAGTGAAAGATGGATTTGCAGGCATTAAAGCCCCGGACCAAGGAGCAAACAGACACCTTTGATTGAGCAATCAGTGCCTGGGTTTTACAGCATTTCACACTAAGCAGCAGCAGAGCAGAGCCCTGCGTGCACCTCATCCCTCCCGGGCAGGGGAGGAGAAACCAGCAAAACACTGAGAAGCGAGATGCTCAGATGCCTCCTATGGCCTTACCAACACCAGAACAGGCTTTGGGGACCTTCAGTCATACATGGGACACACATGTTTTCAAAAGAGATCCTTCAGATGATAAACTACTAGGAAAACCGTCCGTTCCATACCTCTTTCAGAGAGGGCTTCACCTCACTGCTCTCCCGCCTCTGCCCTGGGTACAGCTCAGACACAACAAGCGATCTCTGGGCTGGTGATGTCCAGGCTGGGGAGAACAGCACCAAGGGGTGCCACACCACGGAGCCTGATGTGTCCCATCGCATCCAAAGGGGCTGCGAGGGACGCACGTCTCTTCCTGCCCATGGTGATGAGGGTGCTGACCCGCTGGCTCTCGGACACGCGGGGGCCAACCAGAGCAGGGTTGCATATCTGGAGGTTTATTCCCAGAACGCATGTTGCTCGAGGCCAAGGGTTGGTCTCCACTCGCCGAGACCCTCACAGGGCTCAGCCATCTCTCCCAGCCCACCTCACAAGGTGATCCCCACCCAGGGCAGCACAGGAGCTGCTGCTGTGCTGCCGAGCAGCCCTGGGTGCAAAAAGGTTGGGCTAGAAAACAAAAAAGGGAGAAAAAAAACATCCAGAGACTGGGATTGCTGGAGATGGCAGAGGGAAGGAGCAAGTCACGAAGGGAAGGGGAGGAACAAGCCCAGCACCCACCAGGGGTGTTACGAGCAAGAGAGACATGCTGACAAATTAAAACAGACCGTGAGAACCCCTGATATTTTTAAAAGCCCTTTCTCTCTCGCAGCTTTCTTCCTTCTCCTTTGTATGTTGAAAATCCATCTTCAAAAGCAATTGCAATGCCCCCAGAGGGAAAAATACCCCAGCAGAAGGCAGACTTCCCTTTAGGCAATGTGAATCTGTATTACCCAAGCAAAAAGGCTTTCATCTCAAAACCGTTCACTTCCAGAGCACTTGACCCAAAAGGAAGTCTCCTTTATTTCTACAAAAGTCACTTTCTCTACCAAAGTCCCACGGCTTCAGACGGGAGCCGTTCGGCAGCTTTCTGCGCCCACTGTTGCCTGCTCAGAGCCCTTCTCGTGCCCGCGCTGCGCTCCCCAGCAGCCCCACGGCTGCCCCAAGGAGGGCACGGGGCAGAGACCAGCCCCGCTCTCGCAGTACCAGACCCCGGAGCCGGGAGCCCAGGGACCCCCCCCCGCTCCCCGGAGGGCTCCACAAGCCCCTTCTGCCTGGAGACGGTGGCAAAGGGTGGGGGGCCTTTCTCCAACAGCTTCCATCCTTCAGCAAGAGCCAACGCAGCCATCGGCATCTGACTTGTTTCTCAACAGATGCTCTAAGCTGAAAGCAAGCTCCCTCCCCCAGAAGGAAGCCACAGAGCAGGCTGTATCTGTGGTGATTTTGGACAGCTCGGCAATGCCACCAGACACGCTGGATAGAAATCCACTCGCGCAAGCGGCAGAGCCAAGGCCTGGGGAGACTGCTGCTGCCCAGGGAGCTGTCACCGCTTCGCGAGAAGCCAGCTGTGATCCGCACCTCCAGGAGCTCACAGGCCACGGGGATGGCCTCTTGGGGCACTCCCGCCTGAAATGGAGGGGAAAAGCGGTCCTAGCAACCGAGCAGGAGGAAGGAGAAAGGCTGCTTGTCAGAGATTGCTGGCCTGGGCGAGACGAGAGCTCCTGGCTCCCACAACTCTCTGAGCTCCGGCAAAGATGCTACCACTGACAAGTGTCTCTAAACCAAAGCTCCCAGCCCAGCTGAGCCCTGCTCAGATGCCACTGCCCCGTGGGTGACAGGACACGGGGCACCACGTGCTGGAAACGTGCACCCCTACTCTATCCTAAAATGCACGGAGGACCGGATGACCTTGCTCCCATGGGACGCAGCTCAGCACAGCAAGCCTGTGCTCAGTAAAGTTGTGGTCCATCAAAGTCACCGCTTCAACGTTGAGTTTTTGCAATACTTGATGTGCGACCTCATGGCCCAGCCTCGGGTCAGGGAAAGGACAACGGGGTCCTTGGCTTGCAAAATTATAGCAAATTTCTACCTCTCCCAGCTGGGGAGAAGAACTTGAACCCCAGCCCCCAAAGTGCTGAGAAAGCCCAGCTACTCCCAAGGCTGGCTGCACAAGAGCTCTGATAATCCCATGGTTTTTAGGCAGCCCTTGGGTTTGCTTCGAGCGCCTGTTGAGAACCCCGCGAGCAGCTCCTGAACATCGGCTCTGCTCGCTCCTACAGTGCGGCACAGCTAGCACACACGTGGAGGACTCCCTGGCTTACTCGCTGGGCTCGGCCAGCCCAGAGGGAGCAGATTTATCAGGCAGGACCGGCAATAAAGATAACAGCATCGGTGATAATTCCTTACGCTGAGTTGCTCACCGTGCACTGGCAGGTGACATCCAGCGCAAGATACCTACAAAGCTTTACAGAATAAATACAACCTGCTTCAATTTATACAAACAAACTCTGCAGAACCATTAAAAACCAACAGCACGGCACTGACAGGGAGGAAACAGCCAGGATATCCGAATGGGCTTTCCAGCGAGGACGCAGTCTGCTGGAGGCACCACGTACAGAGCAGCGACGGCAGCGCACGCCGCCTCGCACATCAGCAGGGCATCGTCCCGTGGGTGCAGCAGCTCCGGCATCATGCGGCGATACCGCTGCCTGCGTGGGCTCAGCATCCCGCCGGCACAGCCCCAGCCCCATTGCAGGACGAGTCACTGACTCCAGCCCCGTTTCGCCCGGGCGCACCGCCCCGGCCCACGACACCGCAGCAAACAGACCCAGTTCAGCAATTTCTGCTGGCTCAGCCACGCAGAAACACAGCTCCCGCTTCGCTTCCTCGCGGGAAGTAGTGTGAAGGCGGCAGTTCCGCACCAGGCAGGCGGGAACAGTCTCCCACCGCCTCTGAATTCGCAGCAGGTGCAAACAAGCCTGCTCCCTTCCAGGCAGGAGCAGAGACCCTGCGCAGGACAGGAGGGTCACAGCTGCCTCACTCCTCTCTTCTGAGAAGCAGGTACAACCGTGTTTTATCCGTTCAAGCCATGCCGTCCCCAGTCCCTCGACAGCAGCACTGGGAAGCAAGACGCTCAGAGGCAGAGGTGATTTCTAAATCCGCTTGGGTGGCTGCCAGCTATTTCAAGTCGGGCTGATTTCTGCGTGCCTTTAGCAGCGTTTTCAGGGAGGGGGTTTTGTGGTTTGAAGCTCTCTGTTTCCTCCAGCTGACAATCCCCCCAGCCCCTCTCTTCTGTACACCCCAAGGAAAAGGCAATGGAAATCTTTAATGAAAATCACTTCCAAAGTTCTCGGAGATGAAAAGGGATGCAGGGAGAAGAAAGCTTAAGCCAGAAAAACTAAAGTGGAAAAACTGATCCATTAAAGCAGCGGATGCGATCAGGGACGCAAGCAATTTCCTGCAAGCCAGCATAGCCAGACGCGTTTCTGCTAAAGCAGATCTGTCTTGACTTCTGCGTGGCTTTCCCCTCTACCTGGGCTCCCGCAGCCCAGCTCGACAGCTCTAATGGTGCCATCCGCTCTAGTGACCTATTAGCTGCCACCTGCTCGGGACGCAGCCACGGCAGATTTGCCATTGTGTAAGCAGCAGCAGCAAACATAAAACCCTAAATAAATCTTCAGCCGCTGTGGAGCGATATAATTAATCACAGGGTTTTTCACGAGCCAGCAGCAGGAAGGCAGGCAGGTGAACGCAGAAGGCACGGCTGTGGTACGGCTCCGCTGCCTGCCCCCACCCTGTCCTGCCAGGGAGGACACAGGAGCCAGGGATCAAGAGGCAAGGCAGCGGCTGGAGTCAGAGTCGAGGTCAAACCCCGTTTCACCGCTCACTCATTTCTTGACCCCGAGCAAGCGACTGTCTCCCCAGCGTGCTTCGTTTGGGCACACCCTTCATCAGCAAATAAGCAGCACTCTCAGCCAGCATTTGCAGAGGTTAAGACTGCTCCAAGCCTGCTACCCACTATGCTGAACTTGCAGCTTTTCCCTTTGCCACATTTCCTCTGATTCTGGCCCAGACCCGCTAGCACAGAGCGAGAGCAGAAGAGAGACATCAAAGGAAGAAACAGAAGGCAACCTTGACAGCCTGTCCCTGGTTCATCAGCAGAAGCAAAAGGAATAGCTTGGCCCTGGGAGAAATCTCTTACCATCTCCACTTCAGCAAGACCCCAGGGACTCCTGGGGACACTTGAACTCACCAGAATCCCAGAAGCGGCAGGTTAGGAGCCAGCAGGACATCTCCGGAGGGAGCGGACAGATGCCTTAGCCGAGCCCTCCGCTCCTCCTCCCTTGCATCCCCCCTCATCCAAGGACAGCGGTCAACGTGAAGGTGTCCTCCTTCAGAAAGAGCGGCACGGACCTCGTCTGTGGAGACAGAGACAAGAAAAAAGTTCTTCTTTCCTGCCATTGAACAGGAGCCAAACTAGACTAAAGCACAAATCCCAAAGGCCACTTTGGAGCTGAAGTGCCCCTGTTCACCCTGAGCCCCCGAGATCAGCCCACCCGAGACGAGCCTCCTCTTCCTCCCTTACTTCAGTCCCACTCCCTGCTCTTTGGATGGCTGCCACCTCTCCTGCTCTGACCAACTGCTGTCTCTCCGAGCAACACTGAAGCACTGCTGAGCAGAAGCCCTCAGAAAGGGGAAAAAAAAAAAAAAAATTATATATATGTATTCCAGCCTTTGAGCCATGCTTTTAATATTTCATCTTTCTTTTTCTGCCAGAAGAAAGTAAATTCCCCATGCCAGCTGGGCTGCAATCCCACCGCCGCATGTCCCTGCCTCAGACAGCGCTGGCTGCCAGCCCCTCCGGGCAGATGGCGAATACAAGGCTCATCGCCCCTCCGCACGAGCCCTTCTGCTCCGGCACCGCTCAGCGGTGGTCAGGCGGTGGGGTGGCCACAGAGCCGGCAGCACAGCGGGGACAAGGCGCCGAGGGGCCGGGCGGGCTGCTCAGGAAACCATAAAATTCAAGACTGATCCAAGTAGTGCAGAGAAACCCTGCACCAAGCTCCACGGGGCCACCCAGGCGCCCCAACGGACCCACTCTCGTGGAAGAAACTTGTTTGGGAAAGGTGACAGGTCAGCAGCCACTGGGTCACGCTGACTAACAGCTGTCAATCACTGCCATCAAGTTCTGTCTCAAAGCCAGATGCTATCCCAGCCCCACGCAAACTATGCATCAAGCACCGTCTGTGCCAAACCAGTTTTTATTTTAAATTTAATGCCTGTATTTTGGCTTTAAATTATTCTGCAGGCTCACTCAGTTCAGCAGCGCTCCCTCGTCTAGACAGAACAATCTTGCTGTCAGTGAAACAGATTCGCCCTGACATCCCCGTGGCGCGCGGTGATGCGGTTGCTATTTTGGAGGAAGGAAGAGAGCGAGAAAGCTCTTTCTCTTCCAGTTCTGAAACGTGATTCCTGTCCACCTAACTTCAAACACACACCTCAAGAAATAATCCCGCCATGTTTGATTTGATCGCTCCCTCTGTTGGGAAGCGGAACGGATGGAGAAAGGGGAAATAGCTCGGCATCTGTGGGATCGCAGCGCTGCCCTCCTGGAAGGGAGGGATTCCCTCCTCTCCTGCTCCGGCTTTTAAACCTGCCTGCTTTGGCTCTCTCCTCCAGACCGCAGACCGAGGGTTGGGGCGTGGAGACCTCATGGTACCCCATCTGTGACACCAAGGTCCCTGGCCTGGTCATCCGTGGCTGTGGGACACACCTCGGATGACTGGCAGGAGGGTGCAGGAGAGACAGCAGCAGCCTGAAAGAGACATTAAACCAAGTCAAAATACATTTTGCATATCAGCTTTGCCCCCAGGTCTCTGCCAGCGTGTGAGAGACTACAAAGGCTTCCTTTATAATTAGACAAGCACTTCTCCTTGTGAAAAACCTGCACAAAGGCAAAGGTAAATCAGAGGCGGTGTGTGGCAGCGCTTCGTGTCTAGTCAGCCCTGCTGCAGCCTGCCATACTCGGAGAGGGAAAACAGCCTGATCAAACCAAAAATCATATTCTTCCCCTTTTGCTCTGCCAGTGACAGATCCTTGGTGTTTGCAAGTGACAAATACCAGTTGGGAATCTTTTCATCTCCTCTTCTGCTAACACAGCCACCCGCCCACCCAACGCGCGGCACGGCAGTGGGGAGGTGATCTCTGCCTTGCATGAGGCATCTCCCCGGGGGAACGCACAGCCCCCCCAAACCAAGCCCGCGAGGAGCTGGACACCCACACTTAATCACACAGGAACAGAGGCTTCTCCATCACAGCAAGCTGAAGGTCAAGAGTTCAGCCCCGAGGATGCCTCTTGAGGTGCCTGTGGCGAGGTGGGGATGGAGCAGAGGCCGAGCGCACCGATGGGCACCCCTATGGGGTGGCAAAGGGCCATGGGACGCAACTGATTTTATTCCCCTACAGACCTCCAGGAGCTGCCCGGTTCAAAGCAGACTGCATCAGCACACCTGCATTAACATTTAATCCCAGTGCTAGAGCATCATGCAATAAATCAGCTGCAAATGGACTATACCGAGGAAGAGACACTTGCCTCTCAATGTTCAAGCAGAAAAATGCTTCCATGTATCCAAATAGGGAAAAATAAATTGGGAAGCAAGAAGGATTTGCTTTTTGCACAGGCACGGCTGTCCATCAGCGTAACGGGAAGAGCTACACAGGAGAGCTGCCTCAGGCCACCTCCACACACTGCTTTCCCACCCTCCACAGCATTTCCAGCCTCATGGATTCACCGCTGTTCTCACCTCCGTGCAGGCAACCCACTCACAGGAGTGACCAGAAATCTACCCCCTCCCCGGGAGCAAGCCGGCTCTGTCCTTCGGGAAAATCCTCCCTGGGTGCTCGCTTCTGCTGGCGAGGTCCCGGCCGTGCAAGAGCCAGCAGAGCTGCTCCTCAGGAGCAGCCATCGGCACGGCCACCACCAGCCAGGAACCGCCGTGCAGCAGATGGCCCGGGGATCCAGCAAGGGTGGAAGGTTTCACCACCCAAGAGCCGGGCCGCGCAGAATCAGACCAACGAACTGACAGTACCAAAGAAAACAGCACCGGGGAAGCACAGGCAACAGCACACGGATGGTGGCCCTTCACCAGGTGCGCTGAGACCACCTTACACAAGATTCTCTGCAAGCACACAACCTGACGCCCACAGCTGGCTGGAAAGTGTCCCACAGCACCAAGTTCTACCTCGTGCCTCCTCCTTCACCCGATAGTATTATTTCACCAGCTCATTAATTCAGCGAGAAGGTTTTGCCCTAGGTCTGGGACCAGCCATTGCTCCTTTGACCAAACCTGTGTGTTGAGCATCCGCTCTCCGCTGATGGAGAGCTGAGCCAGCTTTCAGGGAAGGCACCTTCGCTCCTCACCCCCTCCCATGCACCAGCCCAGCTGCACGATAAGAGGAGTTACAGCACCAGCGAGGCTTTACCGTCCTCCTGGGATGGAGAGTGTTAACGCAGGGGCTGAACTGGGGCTGGGGGAACAACGTGCTGAAAAATGATGCACGCAACGCCTCATTATCACAGCCTTAATAGCCCTGGCATCGCTAGCAGGGCCTCTGTCGTTCCTCCTCCCTCCAGGTCGCAGGGAGCCATTCCCATCTGTCTCGGCAGCAGGACCTGGTTTCCGCGCCAGAGCTGCTGGCCACCCAAGCGGACAGGGCACCTCGACGCTTGGAGCCAGCGTCTCGCACGCCGGGCGTTCCTACGAGGAACCTCAGAGGAGCGGCCGCACTGGCTCGGCTTGGCACGTCTGCTCCCAAGCAAGCAACTGCAGCAGGGGCCACGGGCATCAGGCACCCAAATTTTATTCCTACACCCTGCTACTGCCTTCCTCAATGAGAGGCAGACTGTGCCTCAGTTTCCCTCCTTGTATGCAAGAGATGTAACATCTCCCACCCACCTTGGTAAAGATCTTTTGCTTTTAAATATTTTTGCTGTGAACTCACAGAGCTTCACTGACACGTTTTGGGGAATTTTCAGCCAGTTCAGAGGTGCTGGCGGCACTTCCAAGATCACCCAACATCTGGGCTACAGCTCAGGCGCATTTTCAAGGACGGGCCAGGTCTCCAACACACACAGAACAGCTCAGCGATGGAGAGCAGCTGCTCCAGATACAGGTTTGGATCAAAGGAGCAGTTGCTGCTTCCCCAGGCCTGGGGCAAAACCTTCTCACCGAATTAATGAGCTGGTGAAATACCACTGTTGGGTAAAGGAGGAGGCACCAGGGATCAGCAGGTCTCGTGTCAGCACGGAGACATTCAGCTACCACGGAGCTGGAGGTTGCACCTCTAAGTATCAGATCTCAGTTCCACTTTCCACAACACCTGCACTGAAAGGACTTGACGACTTCCAAGAAATGCCAAGCTAAGAACCATTTCAGGACTGCTGAACTGCCTTTTTAAGAGGCAGGGGACATGTGCACCTAATCCAGTCTTCAAACTAATGATTTAATTTACCTTAGGAGAAGCTATCCAGTGTAAAATAATATCTCCCAGTGGTATAACGTAAGCATGTTTTATCTGGAGATTATGTTGATTAAATCATCAAGTGCCATAATCTTCCCACTTCAGTAAGATGGGGAAAGGAAAAAAAAAAACCCCTAAAAATATAGATACAGGCTTCTAAGCCACAGGAGGGAACTGCACATTCATCTCCAAGCGCTCTCCTCGCTCAGTACAGCCTGCACACAAGACTCCCCACCCTGGAAGAAGCTGCTCCAGTTGGTACAGCACTAAGAGGTAAAGCGAAGCTACGTGTTCAGAATGGAAGAGATGCCAGGAGCTGGAGGCTGGAGGAGCTCAGAGGCAGCACAGCAGTTACACTTATGGGGTTTCACTCTGCAAATGTAACTGAAGAAATTAGATCTGCCTTCTCAAGGGTATGTATCTGCATTCGGGATATAAGATGCCAAGCCCGTTAGTCACGCAAGCTGGAAATTCAAGTGGCTTAGGTCCGCCATGCAGGGAGACAACGCCTTAGCGCTTCTGCTTGTTCCTACCACTTCTGCTCTGTGCTGAAAGGAAGGACTAAACACCCACCTGGATGAATCAGCAAGACCTACCTTGACTTTTTCCACCTGCTGAGGGTGGCTTTTCAGACAAAGCCTATTCCTGTGGGACGCTCTCTCGCAGCTTTCTGCCAGGTAATCATGCACGGGCACTTCACATTTCACGGCTTTGTCTGCTGGCTGTTTGGATTGCCGGTGGAGTGCTCTGGAGCCCTTGGGCAGCGCGCTTCAGCAGAACACCTTTTATTTAAAGCCAATTCAAAACCACAGTGGCGAGTTTGAAAGCTTCCCTGTAGAATGACAAATGATCTTGTTAAGCTTGTGGCAGAGGAGACGGGGTCCAAGGCCAAAAACACAACAGCAAGCTCCCTCTGAAAAAGCCAACTCCAAACACTGTTTCTACTGACCCCTGACACCAACAACAGGTCTCCAGCAGGCAATCTGTATTTACAAGACCAAACCTCAACGAGAGCAACATTGACTCACCCTCCCAGCCCGCGGTTACACAACTCAGCGTTCGTGTTTCTGCAACAACTGGGTTTTGCGAAGGAAGGGCGATTAACAGAGGTAGTTTTATTTGCTTATTGGAAAGCTGGGGCAAGCAGCAAGCTTCTGCCAGCAGCGCTGAGTGTGGGCTGCGGCAACCACAGTCCCCTGCCTCAATTTCCTCATAAATACAATAATTACGCCACTGTTGTGAAAGCTCGGAAGCCTTCCGAAGAGAAACAGCATAATCTGGAAAATAATTTTAATACCAAAATTAAATTATCAAGAGGAACTCCATGCCCAGCGTCTCATGTAGAAAACACATCTCCAGTCAAATACCCTGTCCCTGCAAGGAAAAGAAAAATACATATATATACACACGCATGGTGTAAAGGAACCACAGCTTCAGGTTCTGCAAGGAGGCATTTTCTCAGCAAGAGTTTTCTTCATAGAGGAGAGACAGAGTGCTGACTTGCAGCCTTGCAAGAAGTCTTATTTTTTCATTCTTCATCTCTGTGGTCCTGTAAACCCACATGATGATTCACAGAGCAAAGGATGGTGGTGTTTCTTTCCTTGAACTTTTCAAATTAAAACTGAGACCCAAGCCCCTTTCTCACCTAGAAGCTAACCACCTACTCTTACCATATGAAACAGACTTCCCTAAAACGATTCAGGTAGAGGAATGCAATTTCTGAACAATTCTTCACATCCTTCTGATGTCTTTTTACAGCAGAAATAACCTGTTCTGACCCTCTCTCTCTGCCAAGTGTCTCTGCCTTTCCAGGTGTGAACAGCTTCTCCCTTCTGGGCTTTGTACCCCCTCAGTTCAATTAACGGGGTCCCCAAAGGGCCGAGGGCTTCATAACTTCTAAATGAAACATCTTCAAACACGCTTCATGGCACTTGTCTTCCGCAGGACCCTGGGTCCAGACAAGCCTGACATTTTGACAGGACATTCACACGCCTCTTCCCCACGCAAATGCACCATTACACAAAGTTTAATTTTTAGGATGGCTAGAAAATCTCTCCCTCTAGGTAAACACTAAACAAACATGTATACGCTGCCTGGACCTGCATGACGAACCACTCGATAAAACCAACTTATCTGCCAGGAACAAGCCTGACAAATCCTTGGTACCGATGCCTTTTCTCCCCTCACTAAGTTGTACACAGAGCCTTCAGAGTCTAGAGGAAGCCAGGGGTTTCCACTCACTGATCATCCTCATCCTGCCAGCACCACGTTTGCTTGTGCTTCACCCTCCCTGCCGAGATAGCTGCCTTGGGAAAGGAGGATTTTGAGAATACAGAGAGAGACAAGTGCTACAAAAAAAGACACAGAGGTTGCTCCACCTCTACCCTCCCACCCAGAGCTCGAGGTGCGCCGAGAGAGCCAGTGCTGTTAGCAACCACCACCACTGCCACGTCTCCTCCTCTCAGAACAGCAGGCAGCCCTGCAGGCAGCGCAGACCCGGAGAGGATGCTCGGCTCCTCGGTGACACCGGCTGTCGGAGTCATGTCCGTCTGCCGCTGCTCACTCACGGCGGCTCATCCTTTCCTAAGGAGAAAATTCAGTTGAGGGACTCACTCCTTGCTTCAACGCTCCCAACAGACCAGATCTACAAGTGCTTGCCTTTTTTTCTAACATGCCCCCCTTCTCTCTAAACTGGGGGTAGGAATCCTTCACAGCAGATGAAAGCCCACAGACATCAGCCAGCTTTTCTTCCTTCCTTTTGCAAGCCTCCAGGGCACCACAGAGCTGAAAAGCCAAAGGTGGTAGGCAGAAAGTCGGTGGTCCTCAGCAAGACAGACTTTGCTGATTAGCTAGCGAGTTCCACCTTGGAGGGGGAGACCCTGCTTTCCAGGGGTCTCAGGTCCTCTCTGTGCCGTCTCACACAAACCCCTCCTCTTCTGCTAGCATCTTTACAGACACTGTCATCCCATACTCAGCATCCTCTGCAAGCAAATGATTAATTATCCCCAGTGAGTTGCCATCTGTCAGCTGATCACCGACAGATCTGATTAACAGACTATCCCCATGTTCTCCACCTACTGCAAAGGAAAACACGCTCTCTTCCAACGGTTTATGCTAACACATTTTTACTTAGGATTTGCAACCAGCTTCTCACAGTCAGCTACCAAATGTAGCTGATTAGCAGTAACTCCTTATCCAGAAAACATGGGGTCACCTGCTCCAGGCTGAGCCTTAGCCTGTCCAGCTTCACAGAGAAGAGACAAGAGGGTAACGCTGAAGAACAGATTATGCACAGGGAGGGGTAGACAAAGTTCTGACATAGCTGAAACCCTAGAGCAAAACCTTAAGGAAGATTCAGTTGCCCTAAAATCTCAAGTACAAGCTAAGTTAGGAAGGAGAAAGGCATCTCTAGCCGAATGATGGACACAGCTCTGTCTCTGGCAGACCACTGCACTCCTGTGCCTCAGCTTCCCCAGCTGAGTAATCCCGTACTTCTCTCTGTAGAAGCCTTCGACATTTGCATATCAAAACCACTATAGGGGTAAAATCACTGCCAAGACAGGCAGCAGCAGGCACTGGATGCCCTTCACAGCACTGACCATGCGGGAAAGCAGGATGTTCTTCCACTGACGCTGGCTTCTCCCACCCGTTCTGCTCAGCAGCAGTCAAGATTGCCACACCAACAGGAGACAGAGGAGAAAAGTATTTCTCTGGAACAGATTTGGTTGCTTTTTAGTGCATTGACATAAGAGAGTTCACTTATAAATATGTCAAGATCATGTCAGTGTGAAATTGGAAGGGAGAGCGGATGGCAGCACGGCAAGCAAAGTGCACGGGGGTGGGGAGATTAAACATGCAGGTTCACCTGAGCAAGGTGCAGAGCGAGAGACCTGTGGGAGAAGGCAGAATCTCAGCACTAACCAACTCCTCCCGTGAACAATGCAAACCACTTCAGTAATGCAAACAGCTTCGTGGTTACTCACCTCCGCACCATCACGGGGCCCAAGGAGCCTCTGCCTCCAACACGCCCACCGCTGTGTGCGGGGACCGCGCGGCCGAGCTGCAGCCTTCTGCTTTCTCCGGGGAAGGCAAAGCCCACGGCGCCGGGGCTCACAGCGGGCTGCCCCGCTTCCAGCACTGCCACTGCTCCATTCGCTGAGCCACGTCATGAGACAGTGAGCGGGGATGACAAGGTCATGCAGGAGACAAAGGTCTTCCCCAAAACAATTTACGAGGCTCATTAAACCAGTTAATAGCGCAGCAGCAGCGCTGAGACCGTGCCACAGCATTTCCAGTTTCCTTTGTAACAACCTCCCAAAAGACTCGAGCATTTAGCTGGAGCACTAAGCGGCACCTCAAGAGCCCAATCGAGAGAGCCTTGTCGGGTGCTACAGAGGGCATGTCGTCCTGGAGAAACACAGAAGGGAACAATCCTGCTCTTGGAAGAGGAGTGAGGCTTTCTCCATGTTCCGATGATGACGGCCGGGCTGAGCACCCAGCAAGCAAGCAGGCAGCTCGCACCATCCTTCACAGCACCCCATCACAGCAGGCGCGTCGGACGGCATTCAAGAGACAAGCCTGACCACTAAAGGACTCCGGGAAGTGGGGCAAGAGCTAAACAAGTGCTTTCAGAGAAACAGTAACTGCATTTTTGTGATTCTGTTGGTAGCCACTTCACTGGAGTGGGTCCCTGGAGCAAATACGGCAGCAAGACCAGTTCTGGGCTCCCCAGTTCAGGAAAGATGAGGAACTACTGGAGAGAGTCCAGCGGAGGGCTATGAGGATGAGGAGGGGACTGGAGCATCTCTCCTACGAGGAAAGGCTGAGGGAGCTGGGCTTGTTCAGCCTGGAGAAGAGAAGGCTGAGAGGGGACCTTATGAATGCTTATAAATATCTGCAGGGTGGGTGTCAGGAGGATGGGGCCAGACTCTTTCCAGTGGTGCCCAGCGACAGGACAAGGGGCAACGGGCACAAACTGAAGCAGAGGAAGCTCCAGCTG
>Ga0065711_1005858_pt1 | contig 18955 bp, 10 predicted proteins | sample Hoacrofraction12_FD_59098 | JGI IMG/M metagenome (GOLD analysis project Ga0065711, IMG submission 59098) | Hoatzin crop microbial communities from Cojedes, Venezuela - Epithelial fraction 12 v2 (version 2) | ecosystem: Host-associated > Birds > Digestive system > Esophagus > Crop | place... | reverse complement strand
AAAAAAAAAAAAAAAAAATCAGACGAAAAGCAGGCTCTTTGTCCAGTGAAATCAAACTCGTTTTGAGCAAGAAGCATTAAAGTTTTCAAATCAAAAAGTTACATTGTTAGGACAAACCTGGAGGAGACAGAAGACACTCTTAAAACAAGCAAGCAATCAGATTCCCCACACAAAAAGAGGAAATTTCTGGGATAAGAAAGTAGTTAGGAAAACAAAACAAGATAGTGACATGATATTTGAGTGAAAAAAAATGCTGCTTTTTGCGGTTGCACTGAGAATAACCATATTTTCAGCAAGCATTGCAAACAGGTGCTAACAGAAAATGGGGAAAACCTGTTCACTGGAGAACCTCAGAGACCAAAATCAGCAGGGAAACGTAGAAAAAAAAATCAAAAGCTTTTCAATTAACAGCTGAATAATTTATTCAGTTAACTTAGCCTCTTTTTGCTTACAAAATAACCACATTTTCATTATAGTTTCCTTCTATTTATTCATTATTTCAGTTTCTTTTTGTTGCTGTTGCTTTTAAAGAATTTCTGGTTGATCAGCATTCAGGGCAATTCACTGCCTACACTGCATAGACTCTGTTTTGCTTGACCAGAGGAGCTGCACAGCAGCATTTTTCTCATCCTGAACGAGTGAAAGCATAAGCACTTCTCAGATGAACAGCAGCACACGTACTGCAAAGTACACAGTATCAACAGTGCCTAACTGGAACATTCAACCCAAGACAGCAGCACTCCTTTTACAATTAAAGTAAAATTTTGAAAATTACAAAAAATAAGAACAACAGGGAACATGCAAAATCAGCCTCTAAGATGAACTAGACCATAGAAAGGCCCTGTAAAAATAGGATAAGGACAGACTCATTATAAGCAAGCCTCTTCACACATTCTTCTTGTGCTGACGTCATGTCAAATTTCACAATTAGTCAGCATTGGTTCCTGCTTCGAGTTTCAGTCTGCAAAGCGCTTACCTGAGTTGACCACAGGTTCAACTGCTTGAGTGAAGGCAGTTTAATGAGGTGCTCAGCACAAGCACTTGTCACATTGGTAAAGGCCAGGCTGAGGTTTTCCAAATTTCCAAAAGATCCCGAGCTTAGCAAGCGGGCCAGGTCTGCATCCTGAAAGCAAACAACAGATTGATAACGAAGTATTGACTCCTCAGCCTGCAACCATCCACGGTGGTGTCACTGATACTGTTACCCAGCAAGAGTTGCACAATTGTACCACTTGTTTACAGTAACAGAACCACACAGAGAGGTTTCTGTTCGTTTGGCAAGCAGCTGAGCTCTTGTGGCAGCGTTGTTGCTTCACACACCCTGGGAAAAATTTATCCAGACATCAGGACAAAAATTTTCTTTGCATGTGTATCTTACAAGACACGAAGGCTTCAGCGTCAGAACAAATGCTGAAGATAGGTCTCTTAATGAAGATTTCACTGCAAGTTCTAGACTCAACTTGTGTTCAGGACCATTACCTGGCCTCATTGAAGTTAGTCAGGGTTTACAGTAGGCTTAACTGCAACGGCGACGGGTCTCTTTCAGACTTTCATGTCTAAGATCTGGAACTGGACATTATGAACTCTGCCTTCTTAACACAAAATTCTGTCCCCGAATCTACCCTTAGGTCCTACTGTAAATTCCAAATCTGTGCACCAGTGTAAATCTGACAGTCTGATTCTTGTACTGGCTTTGGAAGCTGCTGCACAGACCCAAGAGCAGAAATGTGCCCCTGTGTAAACTCCAGTTGTGTTGACATAGCAAGTGGAACAACTCCCCTCTTGACTGACCAAAACCACTGTGCCACATGGCAAACATAAATCAAGTGTTCAAATATGGAAAGACAAAACTTATTTTTCTATTGACATTATTAACTTACTGTGGACTTGGATGGCAGTGTTAACCTTGTGGGACCACCTTTTCTTTGCTGTAAGAGAGAAGATATTTTGGTCAAACAAGTTGCCGTTCTACATTTAAGACCAACTGAAGTATAGCAAGCTCTTCACCAGAGCAAACCCTGCTCCAATTTCAAAGCTCCCTGCCAGCCCTTCCACCTCTTCCCTGCTTTTTCTGCACTGACAGACTTTGTCTGACTATGCTAGACGCAGGCCTGTTGCCACACAGGGGACGTCCACCAACCGCAGCAGTGGTCTTCGTGCCATGGGTCAGCACTTTGTCTGATTCGGCCTGCCATTACTTGGTTACTTTCACTTTAAATGAAACGGCTTAAAATGCTGGGATAAGATAGCAAAGCGAGTGAGACTGCGCAACTGATAAAATCACTAGTTTGACTTCAATAAAAGTATATACTTTTCAGGCTGGGAGCAGGGATTAAGGAAGACAAACATAAATGTGAAGGAGGGAGGAGGAAGATTGTGGGTATGTTTGCATAGGTATAAAAGTGCTAATGAGAGCAGATCTATCTCCAATCTGTAGACCCTGTCTTTCAAATCAGGAAAAAAGTCTTTTTCTCATAGGCTCTAGCTCTGAGAACTAGCCCTAAAGACCATCTCGGTGAAATGCTGTGAATGTCAAAGCATTAAGCAACGTTGGCAAGCACTAGAGCCATTTGCTACTCATATGTCAAAAGGTGGCAGAATTTGACAAGCTGACTTGCAAGATCTTAAGACAGCAGGATTTCACCTTTGTTCTTTCACACAAATTCTAAGCAGATTACTGAATATCATTCATAAACATAGTATGGGATTAGACACATCAGTAAATATCACACAGTATATATATTCACAGTAAAACCCTCCCAATACTGCTCCCATCCTGTTGTTCACCGGGAATTTCACACCCTGCTTGTCTTTCTTTTGTACCTCCATTTCTGGAGAGTACAGACCGCCATGTGCTATGGCAATACTGCATGCAGGGCGACATACCAGCTCTTTTAACTCCCTCTGCCTGTCACACAGCTGTTCATACATTCTCTTTCCCACGTCTGTGCTTTCCAGGGTAGAGATGATCTGGAGCTGGGTGTCGTTATTATCGATGATGTTGTATTCCAGCATCAAACATAGTATCTAGCAGCAGAATTAAAGAAGAGTGGTCACTGCAGTGCTTACATTCAATTTCTTCCAAACAGCCTAATTACATTGGGCATTGCTAGTTTAAATTATCGGGTAAGTTTTTAGAGCATGCATTACGCAGGCTAGATTAGAGCATCTTAGCAACATTTACTGACCTTCCAACACAAGAAACCAATTTTTAATTCGTCAAGAATCAACTCTAATCTCTGAAAGTCAGCTTATCTATCTATCCTGTCTTACATTAGTGCTCATTCCTTCTAACTGGAGAGGTGCCATTACTTTGCATCAGTCCTGGAACATGGCTTCATGCCACAGCCCTCTTCAGCACAGGTACAATCGATCCAGTATTTCCCAGGTACACTGGCTAGACTGCAGACTGGGGACATTACACATGAGCAGCAGAGCCAAGTGATTCCCTAAGTGCTGGATTTTCAGCCCCTAAGTGCTGGCATTTCTGTGCAAGCTGAACGCATGTGACGTGTACCCAGTCTATGAGGTAGGATAGGGAAAGGCAAGAGAGGCTCCAAGAGAAGATGATGCTGGGAGCCCACCACTGTGGCCAGGACACCCTCCATCTCACAGGGAACACATCTGACTTGCCCCTGGGCAAGGGTTTGCCCGGAGCAAGTTAGACACAGGGTATGATTTCAGTGGGTCCCATGGGCTTAGGACACAAGCTGCCCCCTCCATGCTGCCTTTCTTTTTCAGCTACATATAATGCCATAGCAATTAAAATGCAAAGTTTTTATTCCCTCCACAATTATTTTTAACAAAAAAAATCAAGTAACATTACATTCAAATTCATGCAGCACACCCTTTTATTTACTGGATTAAATTAGCATGCATAGATCTAAGTCAATGAAAAACTATAACTCCTTCCACCTATTTAACCACCCTCTATTTCCATTTAAAAATAGATGATTACATTTCTCAAGAAACTTCTCTAAAGAAACCCGGAAAAATATGTATAAACTACTAGTGCAACAAAAATAACCAATCACAAGCACAAAAAAATGTGTATTAATGGAAGTAAATAAAGTTTTGCAAATGCACTTCTTGTGCACTGCTCATTTTGCAGGCAGTAAGACAAGCATCAGGCATTTAGTCATGGGAAAACCTTGTGGTTCTGAACTCTGACCCCTCGCCACAGCCTATACCATCATGGCCATTTATTTCCCATCTTAGCCTGTTCAACTGAATTACAGCAAACAATCTCTCGCTCCAAAAATTCTTCCACCCACCTTTCATGTAATTCACCCTCACATCTGCAGAACAACAATACTCTGTTCCACTTAGTTAAGAGAAACACAATTGCCCACCGCTGGTGTTTGATACGACACAAACCTGAACTCAGCTTCTCTAGTTCCTCCGGATCTGATTCTGGGAAAGGCAGTGTGAAACCGAATCTGAATACTGCTCGTAAACCTATACGACTACGTATGTTTAGGGCTTACCTCTACCATCGTCTGGTTACCCCTCAAAGCCAGTAGCATGCAAGGTCCTAATTTATTTTCAGCCAGTGAAAGCAGGAACTTCTTTGTTTTATAGCAGGATCCCATTAAAATATGAACCTATTTGAGAAACAAAGCTAAAATTAGAGGTGTTAGCCTAAGAAACACACGTACCTCTGGAAAGGACATTGTTACACAGTCAAACAAATTTAAGTATTTGCAATCAACCTAAAGAAAAGGAGTCCCTTCATTACGATTACGGCTGCAGTCTCTCAACAGCTTTATTGCTGATTGGAAGCGACCTGCTGACAAAGGTGATGCCTAGCAAAGTCTGAGGGAATGGGTAGTTTTCCTCTGTAAAGGAGCTCAGTTGACAGCCCAGAGGCCCGATATAGGCTCCCCAGGAAACATCAGAGCAGCTGTGCGATTGTCCCCATCCCTAGTAACACGATGAACCCAGCCCCAGGGGAACCACAGGGGATTTTGCTTTTGCATCTGTTTGCGGTTCAGTTTCTCTGTAAATGCCAGCTGGTGAGCACAGGTTGTGTGGGCTGGATGTCTAGGTAAAAGGCAGTGGTGCTGGCAATCTGCTGGCTGAACACGAGCCTTTGTTAAGGGCTGGTGACGAACAAAATCACCATCAGAATCATCAGAACGAACAGACAGGAGCTGACTGGGAAAGGAAGGAGTGCCTTTAAGAAAATCCAGCAGTCCTGCGCCCTAACAAGAGATGACTTCATGTGCTTTCATGTGCTTATCATTACCATTATCTTGCTTTCCCTTCTGCTCAGTTTGCCCTGAAAGGAAAGAAATGCTGAAAACACCAGCTGAGTAAGACCCCTTCGAGTCTTCTAGCTGACAAAAGTGTCCTGCAGACTCTCTCCTAGCTCCAGAAAGCATCAGGTGATATCACATAACAATACCTATAGCAGAAATGCAAAGCCACAGAATCGCAGAATGTTAGGGGTTGGAACAGACCTCTGTGGGTCATCTAGTCCAACCCCCCCTGCCGAAGCAGGGTCACCTACAGCAGGCTGCACAGGACCTCGTCCAGATGGGTCTTGAACATCTCCAGAGAAGGAGACTCCACAACCTCCCTGGGCAGCCTGTTCTAGTGCTCCGTCACTCAGAGTGAGCAAGTTCTTCCTCACATTCAGCTGGAACTTCCTCTGCTTCAGTTTGTGCCCATTGCCCCTTGTCCTGTAGCTGGGCATCACTGAAAAGAGTCTGGCCCCGTTCTCTTGACACCCACCCTTAAGATACTTATAGGCATTTATAAGGTCCCCTCTCAGCCTTCTCTTCTTTCAGCCACTTCTACAAATCAAGTATGAGTCTCTTCCCAAAAAAGAGGTTGGCAATATTCTTTCCCATTTAAAAGCCCTAGAGTTTAGCCGCAGAGAATTTCGGGTTTCTAGCTGGAAGTCCTATTTTATGGCTCACACAGCTGATCCACCAGCTTGCTGGCAGAGCAGTATGTGAGAATTTGTAGTTTCTAACGACCTGGAGCAGTAAAAGCTCCATTATGTAGACCTCCCATCTGTACTACTCTACAACAAGCCTGTAAATATGTTCTGTGGTCCCCCTGGTTCATGGCATTGCTTGGACTATGTTCAATACCGCTGAAAATACCATAACCATGCCACGATGTGGTCAGTTCTATGTGGATCACATGCTACCATGCAATTCTTCTTCCTCACTGCTTCTTCACCAACAAGGCCTTTAGAAAAACACAAAATCTTTTTTTCTTAAGTATCCATCAGTTCAGCTGGCCTTTAAAAACAGTAAGCTTCAAGCCAAAAAGGATTTCATTTCATGCAGTTATCGTTAAGCTTTTTTGGAGGCTTTCTTGAGCAACAGAAAATACTGACACTAACATTAATACATGGTCCATCTCAGAACAGGATGTTTTTCAAACTTTATGGTTAGTCGTTAGCAGCTCTTTAAGTATTTATCAACATCCTTGCAAAGGGCATAGAGTACTGCATATTAATGTATGTTAGCATTGTGCCTTCTCCTGCACGCCATCTCCTGATGCTCATAAGTATCTTGGACCACAAAAGCTCTCAAGAGAAATGATATTGTTCTGAAGAAATTTTCTCTTCAAACATAAAAGACATAGAATCAGTGAAGAGGGATGAAGTCTTTATCCATTATCTGTTTCAAAGGTACCTGATCCATCTGATCTTAAATTAAGAGTACAGACAGACACGCATGTTCTTTATGTCCCAAAACGTTCAGTACGTGGGAGATGCACAAAGTGTAGATCCCCCTGAAAGTCATTTCACTGTATAGCCAACAGCCAACTTCAACAAATGCTTCTCCCCTTACCAGGGAAAGGAAGTAATACCATTTCCACCTTAATTGCTATATGGAGAACTAATACACAGTGAGACCTGCGTGACATGACACAGGTTGCACAGGAAGACAGTGACAGCATCAGTGATTAAAACCTGTTATCTTCTGTCTAGTCCTTCTGAGAGTTACAAAAGAAATAACTATGGGAAATGGAATGCTGGTTTCTAATTATACCTCCCCACAACAGTGTAATTGGACAGAGAAACTGCTAACACATTTTTGTATCTATCTATCCATCCTTCGATTAATTCAATGTTACTGTTCTTTTTAAATTCCAGGGTAGTCTACAAATGAAAACTATAGGTGTGGATGTGCATAACAGTGTCTCCCCTGTCTGCCAGTATTCTGTATTCTCCGAGTTTTTTGTACTGACACACAAACATATGTGTTGTGATAAATACAAAAATACATACATACATATGCACACACATTTATACATACTTGGTTTGTGCATTATATTACCAGTGAAAAAACACGCCAAAGTTCAAAAAGAGAAAGCTAACACGTTAATCAAACTGCGACTGCAAGGAAGCTCAATGGATTTGGTGATGAAAAGATTTAGATTTCCTGGTGAACACTTGTGGTTTACAGAACCATGGTTTTTGACAAAAGCAAGTAAATCTCCTTATTGCCAACTACACATTAGTTGCTTTACTGCAAAGTTACTAAACTCACATTATTGCAGACACGTACCATACTGGCAAACAGCTCTCCATCATCATCACACGCCACTCCTCCTGGGCTGTAGAGCTGGAACCAGCCGTCTTTGCCAGCCCGCACACTCAGCAAACATGAGTGGACCTGCCAAACAGTGAAGGCATGGGGAAGGTTACAGTTCCTGCCAATAATCACCAGCATCTCCCACACTGGGCCAAAAGAAGTAACTGCAAAACCGAGGACTGCTGGAAATTTCATGGTTCATATTCTGCTCTACAGAGCTGCACGCAAGTCTCCACTCACAGAATCCATTTTTTTCAGTATAAGCAAGGAGGGAAGCTGTATCATCGCTAATTGCATGGCCTTTTTCATTCCCTTTACACAAATCAAACACAAAATGGCTCTAATCTAGAATGGCTTCTTTCAATCAGGAAAAAACCCAACGATCAAAAACCAAAAAAACCCCCGCAAATTTCTGAGCTTCTGCCATTTTCCCTCCATCCTCCCAACATCTGGTGTGACCTGCATACCAAACGCAGTGGCTGATGGCTTGCTCATTCCAATCATTAAAAATTCTTATTACTCCTGCTCTCATCAAACTTGATCAGAGTCAGGGTGAAAGAAGTGCACAAGGAAAATTCAACACGGATATGTAAGAGAGAAGTTGCACAGAAGAACTGGCACCAGTGAGCAACCATTAATCTAAATTTGGCCCACTGCAGAGATTACTATATCTGGTCCCACAGTTTAACAGAGGAGTCATACTCCAGCCTTTTTTTTTTTTTTCATGATGATGACACAGCCTCCTCACCCACAGTTTGGGGGAGCTTCCTTCCCTTTATGCTAGTAACAAAAATTAGTGCAGATGAGAGGTTCCCTCTGACTCAGCCAAAGCTGATGATGTTGAATGACCTACATGCACAGCTATGAAGCAGTCAGCCTCCAACGAGGGTACTGCTATGCACTCATTCCAGTAACGCACCTCCCACCTCCTTTCTGCTGCTAATTCATGAGAATTATGGTCATTTTCACACAACGTAACTGAAATGCAGCTAAATAAAACCTGTTATTTTGTAAGCTGTATGGATCCATGGATTTTGCTTCCCTATTTTGTACAGAAGACGAAAAGCTCTGAGAGATTCAACAGAGTGGGAATACCTTGCTGGTTCCAGTTTAGTGTGGAGCAAGGACATTAACTGATGCCAGACAAGGAGGTCACAACACATGTTTATACGTAAGGGAAGAAACTGTACATACTAAGACCGTGTGCCCTGAGTGGCTATTACTCGCTAAGACACTTAAGCACAGCAAAACCACACCATGTTTTGAAACAAACGACTTAACGAGAGATCTCCCCAACAAGTGTACTTGCAAATCCCTCCAATTAGTACTCCGTGTAAACCGGGTAATAAACTCACTTCTTGCCTTGGGTCCTCCGCAAATCTCTGAATCACATATTTCAGCTCCCTGGAAAAGAAGTTAAAAAGACAAGAATAAGCAGTTGCTGGTTGTAGTATTCACACAAATGACAACTTTCTCTTGGATTACACCTTAAACCATAGATATTAATGCACTTTAGAGAGAAACAAGTTGCACTGCTTCCACAGGAAGGAAATATGAGGTCTAAAAGTGATTGCCAAGGACAGGGTCTATTCACTATAGTCTAGAAAAGCTTTCAGAGCTGTGCAGTGACAGTCTGGTTTGTAAATTCTAAGAGCATCCAGTGTCTTTAGTCCTTGGGCTCCTGCCATCACAGTAAATTACAAAGAAAACTACATCTCTTATTGCTAACAGAACACTTTCACAGCCTGTCACAGATTAAAAAACATTAGAGGCACAATATTGAATAATGCATCATTGTTATTATTGACTAGTACAAATATTTTAAATAATTACTCCCTTTAATAAAACAAACAAGTCCCACAAACTTACTTTGTGAATTTCTCATGTGCAAGAGCCCTAAAATTTAGAACAGAAAACAGAAGAATATGAAGATTTGAGAGAAGGGGACGCGCACACCCAAAAACCAAACAACCACTTTTCAGTTCTTTCCAATAAAAGGATTTGCTAAGCAACTGCAGCACAGAAGACAAAAAGAATAATCTTTCCAAACAAAATCAGGTAAAGTATCCTTTCTAGGGAGAGAAAAAATGAAAGGCGGGGGGGGAAGAAGGTGCTGGGGTGCGTGGTGGTGGAAACCACTTGGAACTAATTTTGTAGCTCTTCCTGAGTCCTGTCTTAGACAAGGCTCTGACTAACGTCAGTGGGAGCTTTGGGTCAGAAGAAAGTAAGTAAAAGACTTACAATACAGCTACATAATTAAAAACAGAATTTTGGCTACCTCCAAGAGCCTTGTGAATTCTTTAATTGCAATGCAATTAAGGTATGGTCACAACTACTTAACACCATCAATCAGTAAAGCAATTAATGGTCATTCTGTGAAGTGTCTTGCATCATGGTATGGTTTACACCTCCCCCCAGGACTCACGTTTGACTTAGGTAAATGATGTCTCTGTTGCCTATCTCCAAGCTCTCGCTGTAGCCCAGGTAACCTGGCACGGAGGATTAGACCCCTCTGATTCAAGACATCAGGTCATTAGGGGATGTGATAAGCTACCAAATTGTACAATTATAGGTTGTAATGTTTGTCTGTGGAGGTCTGCATTTTATAAACACTACTGTTCATTAATAGGTTTCCGAGGGAGCTTGGCTGATGCATGGGGTAGCTTCTTCATTTAATGCAAAATACAAATGACACGAGTCTCTGTGATGCCATTAAAGCATCGTCCTCCACTAAATCTCTTACTTTATTCTCCTCCTCACAAGCTTTCCTTCCTTTCTTGCCTGCCTGTCTCTAGCTAACCACTTTTCTCTTCAGGATCGTCTTAGAGTAATGCAGAAGGAAGATGACGATGGGGAAGTCTTTGCATCCTTCCACATCAGCCAAAATCAACTCTACATTCTAAATCAATACCAAAGGCACAAAGCTCCTATTACCATCAGTTTTTAGCTGACATTATATTCCCTCGTAAAACAACAGTAACAAGAATAACCCAGTAAATACTAAGACAGTGCAAACTCACTCCTTGGGAAATGGGATAGGTTGAAGCAAGCTGGCCAGGGCTGGTCTCCAGTCATCGTAGTCTGACCTGAAACGTGAACATTTTATTAATAAGACACCAAATATATTGAATATGGTTTGTCAATACTTTGTTCAGGGAGTCAAAAGCTTTTTACTGCAGGCACCAACAACCCTTCTGTTTTACTGAGACACTCTAAAGATCTACGGTGACATTTCCCTTTCCATTTTCAGCACGTTCTCCATTGAGGCACAATAAATCTGGTATTTACAATGACCTCCAGAGAGGCCTTCTTTATGTCAACTTAAAGACATTTGCTGTTTATGAAACCTGTTGACATTTAGTCACTAAGTAATACTTTCATCTAAGTTGGTACAGCAATTACCAGGCCATTGCTATTTACAGCTCTGCATTTAATTGGAATTATTTTTTTTTCTGTAAGACATAAACCCATTTGTAAAAACAGACACACACACATACACACCCATTTTTGACCTTGGCACAAAGGAATGGGTCAGTTTAAATAGTACAAAGCTCTTGGCTTGTGAGGGAAGAGACTAGGGAAGAAAGCACTGTCAAAATTATTAAGAATGAAAGAGGACAGATGAGGATAATCACAGCTGAGAGCTCAGGCCAGTGGACCCTGTAAGAAGTGTCTCCTCTCTGTTGTGTTAGCACCACAGATCCCAGCTGATGCATTTTGTTTTCATTTCTGCTGTCAACATACAGAACTGTCCTTCTACAAGGAGCCATCCATAAGGGGATGTTGATGTGAACTAGGACAAAGAGAACATTTTGCTTTACGGCATGCACTGGTCAGTGCACACTAACCTGCAGCATTTCATCTCGATCTACCTGCAGAACGCCAGCTGCTTGAGCACATGGGGTGAAGCAGGTACAGCTTCTCACGCAGGAATGGCACTTTACACTCCGCCACCCCTCTCCTTCAAAATACAGCATACACCAGCCAAAGCCCAGCCCCCAGCACCGCCCGCTACGCCACTCTCATTGCTGTTAATACTAATGAGTACACACAGAAGTAAATGTAGTAAACGTCATATGGGGTGAAACCCCTGGGGACGTCTGCAGAAGAAAACGTAGAAGAGCCTACCATCTCCTCTTACTGCTCTTGCCCTTTGGATTTCAGTTTTAAAAGCCAGATTATTGGCTGCAGCCTAGTGCAAACTTGGCACAAAACATGGTGTTTCTTTAGGAAGGAACAAAGTGTAATGTTCTCAAACGGACAGTATCTACTGATAGCATTAGAAACAGACAACATATGCACAAGAAGCATGCCAAAATAATACATTTTTTGCAAAGACAATGTTCTAGCCCAGAGACATATAAGACAGATGCATTTCCAAAAGTCTCATCCATTTTTGAACCACATAAAGCAGAGATTTCCATAAACTAGTAATACACATGATGTTGGACAGTCCACAAAGGCCTGTTCATGGACAGCAAGGAAACCTGCGTGGATGAGCAGGGTATTCTTAAGAAGCAACATGCAGAGAAACTTTAATTGAATCATGATGTAAAAATCAACCAGGGAGGCAGTTATCACTTATCCAAGAGTAGAATGAGTTCAGATTACAAAAACAATGTATTTCATGCAAGCAACAAATCCACAAGAACAACTATGATGTGATAGTAGCTTAACATTAAAAACCAGCTGAATGCCGTACAAAAGCACTGTGGGATGGGTTAGTAGCTCTTCTTGTACACTGCTACCCAAAAGCCCCAAGTTCAATGCAGACACTTTTCTTGCCCACGCCAGGTGCAGCCTAGCACAAAACTAAACACCTATAATTCTGGTAGGCAACTTCAGCAAGTAGCCTTGCCCTTCTCACGGGCACATTACCAGATCGTCCTAGCACATACTTTCCAGTTATTTCCTGAAATCCCTCTACCAAGAGGCCGAGAACCACAACATTCTGTTGAGTTCAGGGGGATGTCTCCTCCCCCACCTGCAGTTGTCAAATCACCATAAAAGCACTTGGGTACAAGGTCGGAGCTTAAAGGCAGGCAGTTCAGCAAGTGAGGCAGCACTGGCCAGGCAAAAATCTCACTGCTGGTTCTCAGTGCACCAAACAAAAAACACCCGAGAGTCTTGGCGAAGTCCCCTAATAAATACAACTTCTTTATTTTCCCTGTTATCTTTAGCATTGAGGCACAAAGCATAGCACATGTGAAGCTACAGTAGTCCAAAAAAGAAGCCAGTTGCGCTAGAAGCCATTGAGCCTAATTTTCTCCTCCCATCAAAAATTCTGTTCTCTGGTCTGAATTAGGAGGAACTCTGAGATAAGGGGCGTTACACTAATCTAAAGCGAGCACGAGTCCATCGCAGTTAGCGCATTTTGTGATCACCGATTCACAAGGTTTTTTCCACACAAAAAACCCCTTATCTGCTTAGACACTAAACAATTGTGCAAGACGACGAACTTTTCAGTGCCTCAGAACAGCAAAACATGAAGCAGAACTTCATTACAAGGGGTTGTTTTTCCACTGTCTTTGTGTAAAGTTGAGTATCATGCAACACCTGAGGACGGGGCTTGTCACATAAACTGCAGTAAGTGAAGGAAACCTCTGACATAGCACCTCTAAGATGAGCTCTCTGGGTTCTTTTAACAAAGCTTTGATTAATTAAGGCTCTCTACAAGACTATTCGTTGTTTCTGATCTACGGACAGAATGGGTCAGCGACACAGACCTCTGACCTGTGTTCAGATTCATAGTAGGCATGATGGTGATGGGTTGACAGTTGGACTTGATGATCTTGGAGGTCTTTTCCAACCTTAATGTTTCTATGATTCATCTGAAAGTCTCTTGTTTACCTACCAGGTCTCTGTAGTAGACATATGATGCAACATATCTATAGCTGCAGGCATGAGAAGTGCCAGAGGTCTCTGATCCACACAGCCTGGGTTTCACTACATTTGTTAGGCATGAGAACATAGTCCAGACCACAGGCAGTAGTCTGATTTTGAGCTGGCACCATATTTCCACTCATCACGGTACTCACAATGTTGTGTGCTTCTCCTCTTACCATTTACATCCCCAGAAGCAGGCAGTCTGGCAGTGCTGTCCTCTGGGGATCACTGCTTTGCCCAAGCCTCAGCTCACCCTCCCTGTCACAGCCTCACTTCTCGCAAGCGACCTCTGGGTGCAGCCTGAGCACTGGCCCCAGAGAGCTCATTCACGGACCGCAGTGCTGGCGCTTGGGTCCTCAAAGAACTGACAAGTCTAATGAGAACTCTTTTTTTCTTTCCTTTTTTTTTTTTCTTCCTTTTTTCTTTTTTTTTTTGTCTTTTTTTTTTCTTTTTTTCTTTTTCTTTTTTTTTTTAATATACATACCCTTTGGAAATTTCTGCTAAACCAGTAGCCAATTTCACTTTAAAAACGACTAGATGCAAACAACTTCAAGAGCAGATTTTTGAGCAGAAGAGACCCAAAAGTCAAAAGGCTGAGTTAGGAAATTCAAAGGTGTTAAAAGGTGTTTCACATCACATGAGATGAAGCACATACAGATCTTTACTAACAGAAGCTTAAAAGCTGAGACCCACTCAGAAGCTTAGATACTGTGACATCTCAGGTTAAGTGCTACACCACTAAAATTCCTCCCTGAGCAATCTGGAGAGTTGTGATTAGTAATAATGCGAACCAATCAATTTTTCATGGCTGATCTTCAAAGGAAATTGCAAGAGGAAGAAAAAAGCTGCTTTGCAACAGACTAAGACTGAGTAGAACACTACAGACAGAATTGGACAGTATCACTCTCTGACTTATCCTGAAGCTGGGAGTTACGTATGGCATCCATTTGCAAAGCAGGTCTGTGAGAGGACAGCGAAAATAAACCATAGCCTGTTCTCCCAGGAGAAGAAGAAAGAAAGAAAGCAAACCATCTCCTATGAAATATATAAAGTTTGGTCACATGAGCAGGACCCGAACATAATATCTACACAATCTGTAATCCCTTCAATCTGAGCTAGGAAACATGAAACAAACATAGCACAAGAATAAAACTAAACTACTTATTAAAAGCCTACGGTGTTTCTCCTCCTCCCACCTATTCTCTTTCCAAAAACATCTTCCTTCTGTCTGCGCTCATCTCATCTGCACTCTTCTTTCATTTAATTTCAGACAGTTGCCTTTTTTTTTCCCCGGTCCATTCAAAGCTGTAACACAGAAGTGTTTGAAGCAGGGAAAGAAAGGAAGATAGATTAGCTCTGGCTGCAGTTAACAACCACCTCGATGAGCCAGACAAAGAGGCCATGCCAGGAGGAGGAGGGAGCACAGAGCTATCGGGAGAACTCAGGAGAGTGCCTGTGACAGACTCCTTTCGGAGCTCTTCAAAGGGTGCTGGGCTGAACGCTCATGCTCATCACACAGCTTAAATCCCAGGACTGGCCTAATAAAAGCAGAGGGGGAGAAAGACTCCTGATGTACTCACTAGCTCTGATTTTTGCAGGATTTGCAATTTTAGGTGGGTAGCACAGCAGTCAACCTGCAGCTCGATCTATGGGTTCCCGGGAAGCGTGTGCTAGGCTGAGGGTCAGAGTTCCAAGCAGGTGAAGGCTGTCGGAGCAGTCACCTGCTACCACACACAGCTTTACTTACCCAGAAACTTTTTTTAGAGGACTGGCCAGAACATTGGCCAACCATAGTAATTAAATAATCCCTGACTGCAGTGACTTTGCCTTTGGGCCATCGTCACTCTTGGCCTGCCAACATAATACATTTTCCTTCCCCAGGATCACCTTTCACCAAAATGAAAAACCTGCCCATATGTCATGTGCAGCACAAACAATCCAAAACATATTAGCAGCCCAGGGCAACCCTGATAAACATGACATAAGAGAATCCACTTGGGATATTCATAGCATGCCACTGACCTATTGGGGAATGCAGAGAAGGCAGGGGAAGCTCCAGTGGGCACTTGCGTTTGGAAAGCTGTCGGTCTTATCGCCGAGAGACTGCAAGCCCCGAGTCCTCTGTTTTTAGAAACACAAGCCCCAGAGAGCGGTACAAGAGTTTGGGCATCTGGAAGGACCCCTGCCAGTACAGGCATCCATGGAAACAAAAAGTAATACAGACGAAGGGTGACAGCTTACGCCATAACATCATCACAGCCACAGCCTCCCTAAGAGGTGTCTGTTCTGGCAGCCAGCTTAGTTTGCTATTTGTTGATCTGGATTTCACTACAGACACAGTTTAAGTGTTCCCCACACACACTGGGTGTTGCCAGGGGAATCAGTAGGTTCCTGCAGGTGACACACAGACTTTGAAGTTATCCAGTCCAAGGAAGAGGACACATGGCCCCTTTTACTGCGAATTTCTCTAACCACAGTTCAGCTGTTCAAGCACAAGTTCGGCTGTAGAAGAAATTCTCTAACATTAACATGAATTATAATATTAACATGAATGAAAACTTGAAACATTAACACACAAGTAAGGAGCTGGACAACACTAAGCGGCTCTCAGAGCCTCTAATTTAATATGGTGAACAGAAAGATTTCAATTAATTTAGTGCGTTTTCTACCCACCAGTTTAATACTTGTAGCATTCAGGAGGCACTGACTGGCATCAGTAACACTATCAGAGTCCAGAACACATTAGAGAATATTGACACAGAAGTTTGATTCACTTTTAAGTGCAGGACAAAAATATCACTTTCCACTAGAGACTGTCTCCTTTAAAACCTGCCCAGACTTTGGGTCATCTGCCAACATTTTTAAAACCATGATTTGCTGTTTTCCTTTAGCGTGCAACAGCTGTGTTCTGTTACTCAACTACACTAGAAAAAGGGTCAAAGATGTTCTTGGTGCTATGATAACAGCCACACAGATGAGCTTTCTAATCTGCACATTTAGTCTTCTGTGCAAAAAGTGAGGTATTACAGTGATTACTAACTAATTGCTGTTACATTTTTATCAATCTAAGAACTGCTTTTTTCCCCCAAAAAAAGTATGTGTTGTGTAGGAGTTAGGTGAACAATAAAATGTCCTCAGCCGAAGATACTGTTAAGAATTCTTATTTGCTAGACTTTCAATAATTAAAATCTATCTAAATAAATTACTCCCTGCTGCCCTAAGTTAATTATGTAAAAAAGATATCATTGATGGTGACTCTCTTGTTTTGATGATGATATTGAGTCAGATACCTAAAAGAACAATTAAATTCAATGCTAAGCAACTTATTTATGTTTGGCTCACTACTGTTATTAATAAGAACATTATTTTAGTGGCTGCCCGCTGAGAGCTCAACTCCTGGATAGCAGTTGTTTCATAATTAATGTTTTCTTCCTACTGGCATGTCCTTCAACTGTATTTCTTCATATTCTCAGGTTTTCAAAGTATAGTAATAGTATTTAGTGCATCAGAAAGCCTTTGTTCAAGAAGCGTTTGAGCATCCCAGGAATCGGCATCATAACAGCACTATCTTGCATTTTTGTTAAAAACTACCAGCCCTTCTACCCCTAACATTCTGTGATTCTGTAATTCTACAATGGTTTTCCATCACTGGTTTCAGAGTTTAAACAACATTCAAAATATTTACCTATATTTTACAGATAAGGAAATTGAGGCACAAAAAGAAGCAATTTACCTAAGACTTATCCTAGTAACCCAGCAGCAGAACCAGGAGCAGAACTCACTTCTGCATTAATGCTTTCAGGTCTGAAAAAAATCGGGATGAATAGGACTGGAAGGGAACCCAAACCAGTGAGCTACAACATGTACCAGCCACGGTTCTGCCTGAGAAACCACCCTATATTCTCACAGGTTGTGATTTCTCAAGCAGGGGTGTGGACGCTGGCAAGGCAGTCTGAGGAGAGTTGCACCAACTTTGTAGTATCGCTGGTCCTTCACTATACACACCCTGTGGGTTTCACCCTCCAGAATTACCATTGTCTAAGCTGTAAAAGAGCACAAAGCTGCTCCACACCTATAACCTGCACGACAACAATAACAGATTCCCATTTTCACTGGGCAAACACTAAAAAAACCCACATTATTTTAAGGTATGGAGTGAAGTAAGAGTTCTTTGTGTAGGAAATTCTATGGGAATTGAGACCTGGCATAGCAAATGTTTAAAATCTGGACAGACTGAGGAAGAACATGCCCATTCGTGAATTTGTTTATAACTGTGTGTCAGCTGCATGATGAAACCAAAACCGTCAGTGCTTAGTGAGTCAGCATCCAAGCCAGCATCAGGACTGAGAGAGTTCATAGTGTTTACGGAAAACATCTAAAGTCAAAGGGAAGGGAATAAATACATCATGTGTTTAATGTAGCATCTGGGTGCGTGAAGATTTAGAAGCCACCAGATGAAGCAAAGTCAGATGCTGTGCCTTTTTAATGCAAACATTTTTAAAGGCAGAAGCAGCTAGGCCAGGAGGGAAAAAACCAAAAATTAGCCTTCCGCAAGTTCCTGATCCAGAATCTAAGGGGAACAGTATCTTGGATCCACCTGTCCTGCCTCCAGTTCGGAGTATGTGCTTATGCATGCATTTGCAAGTCACCTCTGCAGCAAGTGAAAGAATTATGTTGAAAATTGGTACTATGTATTTAGAAAAAAAATAAAAACATGGGACAAAACTTTGACAAAATCCTCCATCATGGCAGCTGGACTTCATTTAACTCCTTGAAAGTGTACACTCAGACTTGCATTTGACTTCAGTGTAGCCACATGCTCCTGATTTACAGCAGAGTCCAAATTTCACCCACCGTGTCTTGTACTCTTTAAAGTTCACAACCATTACTTTATTGGGCCTTACATTATTTAGAAATAATTAATGTAGAAATGTAATAGTTTGCCCAAAGACATTGTGCAACTCAGTAGCAGAGTTGGCTGTCAAAGTCAACAAAGTTGTTTTGGGTTGTTTTACTGCACTTCTATTATAAGCTTCCACTCTGCGGTCCACCTTTTGTGTTACTACTTTTCATTCATTTATACAGGAGAAAAACAAGCTTTTCCCAAATAACTTTTATTTTATATTCCTCTTCAAGATATTCAGAGGATTTGCCTCCCAGCAAACAATGGAGCCATCATTTTGTAAAAGCTATTTGAGCATTCATTCACTAATACAGGTCCACTGTACCACAGAAAGTGGTCGACAAATAGAGGCTCCACCCTAATACAAGTAAATCTGAACAAGCCATAAAACTTCTACAAACATGCGAAGGGAGAACACCTAACTGAAAGACACTGACCTCATCCAGCTCTTGCTGAAGCCAGCGGAGCAGCGCTGCCTATCACTGCACAGGCACTGAGCCTAGCGCAGACCTGTCTTTTCTAGCTCTGTCTCGGGCAATCCCAAGAGCCCTGGAGAAGACAAATGGATTTTCTTTTTTTTTTTTTTTTGGTGGGCAAGAACAAAACA
>Ga0065711_1038283_pt1 | contig 18956 bp, 12 predicted proteins | sample Hoacrofraction12_FD_59098 | JGI IMG/M metagenome (GOLD analysis project Ga0065711, IMG submission 59098) | Hoatzin crop microbial communities from Cojedes, Venezuela - Epithelial fraction 12 v2 (version 2) | ecosystem: Host-associated > Birds > Digestive system > Esophagus > Crop | place... | reverse complement strand
AAAATGAATGCCCCCCCCCCCCAGTCTTGCCATCAGAAATATCAAGGTACTTGAACAGGGAGAAGGGCTGTGGCTTTGCTACCCAGGCTGTGGATCAGCAATTTGTCTCCAGGAGGTGCATGGGAGAAAGTGCGAGAGAGTCTGGAAAAGCCAGCAAAGAGCAATTTGAGTCCACCACCTACTGCAGAGCAGCAGAAGGGAGTGCCTGTACAAAGGCACGGTGCTCTGCATCTATCTGCAGCTGTGACAAAGGACATTACTTCCCTTATCAAGCAGGTAGGTCCTGAGATCTGCTGCTGCTCCTGCATCTGATCTGAGGCCTTCACTGGACGAGTTGCTCAGAACTGAGCAGCAGACAAGCCTGGAGGCAAAGCCATAAAAATTGCTGGCTTCTGGCCCTGCTTCTTTGTGCATCAGCAAGCTCAGTACTCTGCCATTCAGTCCAGAAAACCCTGGGGAAAAAACCCACACGTGTAACCTTTTGAGCACCAGGTAAGGGAACAGTTGGAGGGCAGTGAAGAAAAATCAGGAATTAAAGGGACTCATGTGCATCCCTACTGAAACATTAATAGTCTGACTAAAACAACCCACTTGGATTTTAGTGCTGCAATAATCAGGCCTTTGCAGGAACCACTGAAGTTGGGTGAGAGGGCTTTGTTTATTCATAAACGGTGATTTATGTGATTAATTGTGCCTGGGGAACAATCTGCACAAGCTAAAGGTCCAGTAAAGACATAGGCTTAGTAGCACTCTAATGCTAGCGACATACAAAAGACACAGTACCTGAAGAACACTGAGCATCGTGATTCAGTGGCTGATGAACCTACAGAACTGCCTTGTCTCAATTGCTGTCAGTTCAGAAGATTCGTGCTGTGTACATTGGTGGAAAAGATCAGTGCACAATTTTTAAATTGCAGTCTTATTGTTGTGGAATAGCGTGAGACTGAACAGAACAACTAAAAGGCAACGCAGTGCCATGCATTCATAGAGAGGTGCCGGCTCTGGAAACCTCAGTAGTGCAGCCTCCTGCAAGTACCCTGTTGGTTCCTATGATTTATTTTTTGGACACAGAGCTTTCTGCATTTTCTATAAATTTAAGCAATTGCGTACAGCTCTTTGAAAAGACGTTTTTAATAGTATGACTAAGCAAGACTTTGTACAAAAAATGCAAACAAGAGAAACAAGCACTTCAGAGAAACACTTGCCAGCTCTAACTTCATTGTTTTTCAAAGAATTACAGCAATGATTTAGTTGTTTATGTTTAAAGCCTTAATACATCCAGAAAACATGAACAGGTTGCCCAACAAGGTTGAAGAGTCTCTGTTTTTGAAGAAATTGAAAACGCAGCTGGACAAGGTCCTGAGCAACCTGCTCTAGCTGACCCTGCTCTGAATAGAGGATTGGACAAGTCAGTCTCCAGAGGTCCCTGGAGAGCATTTTCTCTATTAATTTACTTCCAAATATTAACTGTTGAGATACATAATACTTACACACAGTCCTTTGGTAATAAGAATTACATAATGCTTTGTGCTAGCTGAGAAGTGAAACACAAAATTCAGTTCAGGAGGGAAATCCTGTGCCGCACAGTCAGACTCCAAGAGATATTGCTGTTAATAGGAAAGGCAGTTTCATACTGAACAATCCCACAAAACATGTCTGGGTTTCCCTGGCAATTGTGCATGATTCTGATACCTCAGGTAATAGTCCAGCAAGCCACTTGAGCTGGAGCTCAGCTTTGGGTATTTAAGTAGTTGTACTGAAGCCAACGCTAAGTCTGCTTAAATATTTTCCAAGGTGAGGTACATACTACAGGTACTCCTTGCTCTGCTCAGTGCAGCTCTGCTAAGGATACAGATACAAGTTCAGGTCATCTGATAACTGTGCATTTTCACAGTGACGCTGCCCCTTGTCCATATCAGCCCTCATCAGAGCCTCACTGCCTCTAACCCTCACCGTAATAGTACTCTACTGTCTCAACCCATAGCTGCAGCAACGACTAGAAGAAGAAATAAAATCACTCACTCTTCCTGACAACAACCTTATCTTATTTCTAGGTGGTTAACAGGAATAGAATAAACTGTGAATATGTTGTCCCCTATTCCCAAAACTCATGGCTGGCCCTACTTCCAACCCCTACTCTAGCTGTATGCCATATTCTAGTGACCACTGTCCAGAAATATTTTACCCTTTTTCTGTTTCTGCAGGTCTAAGATGATACACAAATAAACTGAGCTCTCGAAATACTACTACATCAAAATTTCAGCTTGACCAGAAGCCATTAGACCAGTGACCTCCATCTGTCCTGGAAAAAACTGAAGACATTCACCTGTAACTGTCTCAGTCTGCATTTGAGATACTTTAACAATCTGCTCTGAAAAGCATGGCTGTGAATGAACATGAATTACGTCAACTAAGATCCTGGTATTTAGAATATCAGATCAGCAGTTCCCTTCCCTTACAGAATCAGTAGATTCATTATTGGTTTTATTATGTCCTATTTAACTGGTTGGAATTAGTCATTGATGTAGGCAGGATACCAGACTTCCTGGGTTTATGTTCTCATTAGGAATAATCAATCCTGAGCATCCCATTGGGACGGTGATCCATGTGGTGAGCAGCATGCAAAGTGCAGTGCCATTTCCTAAGGACTGAATCAAGAGAGTTTCAATCCCTCTACTTTTCCCACATCCCCAGTTCCTTCTTTCAAGCCACGTCTTTCTCTTTAATGGCAGAGTCATAAAAATACATTCTCAAAAATGCTTGACTTGGTGCTACTGAGATTCATTAGTGCCTGTTTAGAATCCAGAGAGCTGGCAAGATACAGGCGCAAGATGAAGACATTTAATCTTAACAAATGAAATTCCAGCACAACAGACTGAAAAATAAAAAAAAGGCTCCTATCCATCCCCAAACACATGACCAGCAATGGTTGAAATGAGTTTTGAAATTTTTCCCTTTGGACCTGAATGCTCTCTTAGCTGCTTTTAATTATTACAGTTAAATGCAGAAAAGTTTGAACTGTAAGCTTTAAACATGCTTTTAAAGATAACTTGAGGGAGCTGAGATCAGGAAAAGAAAGAATTAAATAAGCTTTCTGTCTTTTCTAATCTGCATTGCTTTTCCACCCGATGCCCTGGCCTTTTATCCTCCTCTGTGACTTTTCAAGAAGGTTCATTAACAAGCATCTTCAGAAAGAATAAGAAAAGAGGATGGAGCATACGATTGCTGGCAGATTGAAATGCATGTCTATAGCTGGCCTGGCATTCAGGAGAAAGGAATACTGACAAGGTTGGGATTTGTATGTTGTTCCTAAAGGTTAACTATTTTGAAGGTGTTTTGTTTCTAATTGAGGAGCCAACATGGAGACTGACTTAGGATATTCTCTTTGATAACTACGTGAAAGGACTTTGCAAACGTGTGCTGAAACTTGCCTTCCTGATGAGAAGGTTCCCCAATGATACACAATCATATCAAGGAGTGAGTCAGTCCCTGGTTTCTGCAAACTCTGGGAGATCCACGAGGACCTGGTACTCACGGAACTCCATCCACAGGCTGCACTGTAAGTCAGTTAAATTAAATAGTGCAGCTACACCTAAAGATCTGTACAGGGTTTTCAGCTTGCTGTAGCCAGTGAATTAATCTTTTCTTTTTCTTTCTTTGCATCTTTTCTGAAGTTAAAGTTAAAGAAAAGAGAAGAGAAAAAAAAAAAAGAAAAAAGATCTGCACCTCTGTCTACTAGGCAGTGATATCTAGCTGTCAATAGCACTGCCTGAGGTCTTTTGTGCATCCTTCTCCTTGGGCATTTCCCATATTTCATTCTGTGGATTAATTTTTACGTGCCAGGCTTTCTCAGGTGAGCTTTATGGAAGGCCATTATTTCCTCCTCTAACTTTTCAGAGCATACACCAGGAGAAGCTAAAAGCAGCCTTGTAATTTCCCAGGCTGGCAGCGTTCCACTGCTTTATCTTTCAGCCAACCTAATAAGCCAGAGGTGAAAAGCAGCGGGGTAGGAGAAGAGAGACACAGAATGAATCAGAAAGCAACAAAAAATCAATACGGACATATACCTAGCTACATATGAAAAAGAGTTAATATATTATCAGCTGAAAAAAAGGCTGTCATTTAGGACCTGTAATTTTTGTTCTTTTTGCTGAAGGCATAGTCACGGACCAGAACTGTCTGTCTCCGAAGTTTGCCATTAAAGATCTGTTAGATGGTAGTCAGCATACACCACTGAGTCATGAAGGAGTAAGAATACAACGAAACCTTTAACCAAAATCATCAGACTTTTAACTGATATTTCTATTGGCAGCTGGAGCTAGTTTCAAAACTACAGCATGCACTAAATACTGCAAAAAAGATAGGTGCATTTATTGTTCTGAGAAAAGAAATATATCAGCAGGAATGTTGTTGAGTATTTGGATTACCATTCTGCCACCCATTAGTGAAATCATAAATATTTAGAAGAGGTTAAGCTATTACATGTGCAGGGGACATAAACATTCTAAAGATTCCAGCTTGCATAACGATCATTAGGACAGTAATATTTTTGCCAAAACCAATGACGTTTTCACCTAAATAGTCAAGAAAGCAGTAGTATGATATCTGCTTACCCTTCCAATTTGCGAGGAAGTAGACACGATGCACAAAATCTTATTTGGATCATACTCTGCCTGACCCTTTAAGGTTGTCTGTATTCTTATTTACGGCTTCTTGGATTTGCACAAATTAATATATTTATCTTTGCTAGAAAGATAAACAAAACCAAATTCATAAACATAGATTTCTTTTCCCTGACTTTATCCAACAGTGAAACATTTACTATCTCACTCATGCCACTTAATGCCAGTCTATCAACTGTATTTGCAGGAGAAAACACACATAAATAAATAAACTACAGTCTCTTGGGCCGCTGTGTGGATCCTGATTTGGGACAACAATTTGTTGTGCTGAGCAAATTAAGAGTCTGGGCACAGATAAAACCAGCTCGTGGTCCTCAAAGAATGTATTTACTTTAGCAAGATTACACAAGGGTCATACAACTAGACTGAAGAAGTCTAAGTTAAAATTCCCAGTACAATGATCAGCAGTCATTCATGATCTCTCTCACTGCATCAAATCCTGGTTTTCTTTCAGTATACTCTATTCCTTTCACTCACCCCCGGTCTCTTTAATTACTAAGCTCTTCGAGGCAGTGGCCCTTAGGAAATTCTAACATATTATCTAGTATTGTACGTTATCAGGACACTAACTTCGGTGAGAATTTTTAGATGTGACTGTCACAAAACAAAAGAAACAGGTAATTAAGTATTGAACAACAGCATAGAAAATTCAGCAAATGAAATTTTGCAGGGCATCTAACAATACACTGCTCGCTGCAGAGAGAGGCTCAGGCGTCTGAAAGCCTGGGAGGAGGCCATCCTTTCCTATAAAAGGAGGTCTGCAGGACCAGTGGGACTGGAGAACTAACGAACTATGAGTTTGTTTGAAAGACAATTGCAGAAGAACACATTCCTGTCCTCCGAACAGCCACGAGGAGCTCCGCTCACTGTGCTGTGTGCTGTGAGTTGCATCTCACAGATGTTCAGCAGCAGATAGCAATAAATAAAACAAAAAGAAAAAAAAGGTGCAAATCAGTCTACTTGGTATAACTGAAAAGTGGAAAAAATTTCCAAGAGTAGAAGGGGGAAATTACCTGTGGTCTCTCCTCACACTACTGTTACTGGGTGACACTCATTCATTCCAGCTGAGCCTTTGAATTGTCAAGTGTTGGCTGTATCCCTAAGAACCATCTCTGAAAATGGGTGAAACATCTTGTCATATGCTCTTGGTGCATTTTCCAGGGTATTTTTTCTTTGTTTCGTTGTTTTGTTTTTTGTTTATTGGTGGTTTTTTTTTTTTTTTTAAGGGATAAGAAAGCACTGCAAACAGAATTAAATATTCAAGAGTACAATTTTTAAACCTGCAAATGAATTTATTTTTGCCAGAAAGGAACCTAGCTTTTCTGGTAGCAGTAGTTATATGTTAGGAACCACTTACATTAGCCAAAACCAAGGAAAACGCCACCTTTCCATTCCAACAGAAATAGAATTTAAGCTGTCTCTTCTGTAAAAGAATTTTTTCCCCAATGCTATATGTGCAATAGGCTGTATTTTCTAGGTCAGTGGTGGAAAGTGTACCAAAGATGACCAAGCATAGTAATCTTTCTAAACTTAACTGCCAAGGAAATGCATTCAGAGCTAGGACCTCACAGACTTACTACGTCAAACTTTAATGCCTCCCCAAGCATTTGTACCAAAATTGAGTCTCTTTGCCATCCCACAACAGCTCATCTACTCAGAATTTATAAAGCAGGGAGGAAACAGTCTCACTTGCCACAGTGGGGTTCTGCATCGTTGACAGGGGTTCTGCTGTGCCACACAATGCACACTTAATAGGTATTAAACACTTGAAAAAGAGAGAGCAGAGAAACTTAATTAAGTCTACCTAAATCAGTAGGGTGCCTGCTGCGTTTCAAGCCTCTAAGGTGCTACTAAAATAATAACTGCACACATCCAGAAGAAAGAACTTTGGTGGGAAGGAACAAAAGGAGATGTACAGACAAGGGAAATAACGTACTTCATTAATAATGCAATCACATGGTGAAATAGTGACATTATCATAGCAGATGCTGGAAGGATGGGAATGCCTTCATTGACATGCTTCTGTCTCCTATCATTTGTCCTGTTGCCCATTCTGCAACAGGCAATTGCTCTGAGGCACCACCTACAATACCCATGATGGAGGGGTCCACAGGTCCGTTCAGAACTTCAGCAAAAACCTGAGTCTTGCTCCCAGAGAGGCTTGCAGTGGGTACCCAGGAGCAGACCAGAAATCAGACTGAGCTACAAGGATGTGGACACATCAATGCCCCCTGTTCTACCACAGGAACTCAACAGGACTAAATGACGTGTGTCTGTCACTGATGTGAAGAAGTAAACTATGTAATTACACGGGATGATGCTTGAAGAAACTACACCTTTGTGGCTGTTTAAAGTGAAGACACATCTCTGAGATGTACCACAGGCAGCTGAAAATCCCAGATGCTATTAGTTTCCACCACAGAAGGGCAGGCATTGCCATGGTGCCTAAACAATAAATTAGCTGTGCATATTGATTCTGAAGTTAGTGAACAGTCAAGTCTCAAGACTGTCATGACAAAAGTTAATCCACCTTCAATCTTACTTTTTAAAAAACAAACAAAATCTGAATTCTGAGGATGAACTCTAAATCCATGCTTTAAGAATTGCAAAGGGAAAAGGCTTTATTAGCTTCCATAGCATTTGCTATCAATGAACTCTATGAATTCCTAATCTGTTGGATTAGTATTGATAAAAGTTCTGGGTCTGATTCTCTCTATGGCAAATTAGAGAACAGCATTACAAATTTATGTTTTCATCACAAATGTAAAAAATCTTCATGGAAAAAGAATCAAGATGCCCTGACTTCACAACAAAAGCTGCGATCCATGACAATCCCAGTGCTATGTGGGTCTCGGAACGTGCATCCTTCCTCCATACTTACAGGAATCACATATACTAGACCACATATTTGCTGCCTGAATAGAGTAAGTACATTAGTCGGACCTTGAACAAAAAATGACTAGTATATTTCTTTTTCTTCATTGTTTAAAAAGAGGCATGAGATTTGTGAAGTACGTTTTTGGGTGGGAACATTTGGAAATTTGCCCATGTATAGAAAATAGACACTAACCGGCTGCAAAGAAAGATTCAGGCATTTACTCCCAACACGCAAACACTGTATAATGTGGCCAATTAGTTTCAGTTAGTTGTTTTCCAGCAAAGTACACTTACGGATGGGAGCATATATCTGGTACTCTGGCTAGTGTGACTAAAGCTGTGCCAGCATTTATAGATACAGTCCTTTTTTGTGTCAGATTTACAGTTCTTTTTTGTGTCTGCTTTCTCTCTGGCCTTTTTTAGATTAAAAGGATTGTAAAAAAATATACTTTATCATGTATTTGTTTGCTCATGTGCCATTGGAGATGTACAGTGCATTAGCAGAAAAAATTATTCTCTGCTATATCAGTTGATAATCGATTTGAAATAGTGTTAAATAATTTATTTGATAAACAATATTCAGGCATGCATAGAAAAATATTAAAAAACAGCTGTCAAAAGTCACAGCAGTTATTATCCATAAGGAATATATACAAAGATTAATTTATTGGTGTTTTCAAACACTGTATTTTTAACAATTTCTCACCCACATGTTTTTCCTAGTACAACTATGCTGTATTAGTTGTCATATATTCAAAATATGATAACAGATTTATTTTCTTCTAAACTGGTATGAGGTTGCTTTATGTATTACTATGAATATGTAGAGAGCGCCACCTCTTCCCAATGATACATGCTTTAATGGAAAGTATGATTAACCACAAAAAGCTATTAAAACTCACCAAGCGAATAGCATAAGTAACCTCAATAAAGTTAATCAGACCATGACCTCAAGTTTATAATTTGAAATCCAGAATAATCTGTCTGACTTTTGTACACTTACACCTGGTTTTCATGGCGGAAAAGTGATCAGAGTATTGTCCCATCTGTTTTTCTCAGGGAGACAATAAAATCCTAAAATATCAAGATTATAACAGGCAACAACAAAAAAATCCAATTATTAGTTTTCTGGAGCATAGGAGCTTTCTACAAAATTGAAAAATTCTGTAGAACATATCAATTTTGACAAATTTCATTTCAAGCAAAGCAATAAGACTGAAACATTTTGATTGTAAGAGTAAACTAAGTCCTCTGTGTTTCTAAATGACATCTCCATATGTTTTTTATACTATTTATTGTGTATCTTAACGTGAAAGCAAAAGAAGATGTTTAATTCTGAAACAATATTTCTCAAAAGTGGCATTTTTTGAGGTCTGTGATTTTGAGTGATGCTGACCAAATACTCTTGTCATGTCCTATTACTCGTCTGCTTGAACCTGCCTGTTATCTCCTTTTCTGTAAGCCTTCTTGTAGCTTCTTGGGTACAGAAAAAGTACTCATTTTTTCTTGTGCAGAGCCACATATAATGAGTCTTCTTGAATGACAAGAGATGTGTAATGAGTAACTGTCCCTGTAAAAATAAACAAGTATACATTTATTTTTTAAACTGTTCGTAAATCTTGGCAAGCAGGTCTTCAAAGGAACCTGTACATTTAGTACATTGTGATGGTATAAATATCAATCTAAAGTCCAAAAGAGAGTCCAAAATTCTAATATTGTAGGAATATTAAAGCACCTAAAGAAGGACGTTAGGTTTCAGAAAAATCCCTCATTCTGTTCCCGTTGACTAGGTTCCTGCAAGAAGGGTTTAGTGGATCTCGTTGTGAGTTGCTTCACTCACTCCCCACCTTGCACAGGAGACTGATTTCTGAAATATGCTGGGTTCTGGACCAGGCTCCAAAGGGCCAGGCAGCTTTTGGTAGGGAAACCTATGTCTCTGCTGTGCTATTTTCATTTTTGGACCTTTTTTTGCCCTCTGGATAAGAATCTCATCCATTTACGCTATTCAACAGGATGTGTTAATTAATGTTAATTTAATGTATTCTTTGGAGTGACGGACTTGCAAAATGTTTTTTCTTTTTTTTCCCCCCCGTTTTTTTTCTCCTAGCTGTGGAATTCATTCTGTCTTCCTCTGTCAGAGCAACACCACTAGGAAAGTATCTTAATGGGGTTTTAGAATGAACAGTGTTCATAAGCGTCAAGCAGATTTGCACAAAAGGGAATACATGTCCCTTTCTTGTCAAACCCTTGAAGTATGCTGCTTCAGTATCTTAAAGGACGAGAGAAGGAAAAAGCAAGCCACAACTGCTGCGAACTTTGCTGACGCACATTTGATACCACAGCTTCTCTCAGCTTGGCTTGGCTTTAGAAGCTGCACATTTTTAGAGATTTTTTTTTCATACAGAGAAGCACACATCTGCATAGAGTTTCATGCAACTGTTAGAGAAAGTTTTAGATTGTCCTTATCAGATGTGATCCCGGATGAGAAAACAAAGTAGTACATTAAAAAGAATCTGACAAAATATTCCTCATGTCATGAAGGCAGCAGCAGTACACAATTGCTGGCTTCTGTTTCAAAAGCCTGCCATGAGCATGCTTATCAAAGCAGCCCGCTTGAGGACGGAGGAAGATTATTCTGCGAGCATTTCAGGTGGGCTGCTCCTGCAGCGTTACAGGAATTGCAGAAACTACAGCAAGTGTATTGGGAGAGGCCCTGCAGAATGGAGAGTCACTATAGAAACACTACAGAGAGATGGTCTAATATCGTTAGTTCATCCAGCTAAAATTACTGAAATTTTTATAAAATAAAGCTCTGAATTCACTAGCAGGTGAAGTGGTTGAAACACCCAGCGGTTTTCCTTTCACCACTGCCCAAAGCTGTCTCACAAGTCCCTGTGTGCAGCCCAGGGAACACCCAGTTTCTTTTAAGATTGCCAGTTAATTGCCTGGAAAACCCAAAAACCTGTTTATGGACTCAAACTGGTCACAGACACTGTCCATTATCCACGCATGGTATTCGACAATATTCTGGCCAATTCAGCTGTGTTGTGGGCAGTCACTAAACACCTCTGTGTATTGTCATTCCTCTAGCATGCACTGGATTTGTATGGATCTAGGAGGTAATCTGCATCTCCCAAAATCGTAATACTAAACAGCAGCTTTGGGAACAGTACCCTGTGTGTGAACCAAAGCTGTACGGGCTGAGCTGAGAGAATCCACCGCCACTGACTTTGGAAAAATGTTTGTGGTGAGGAAATGAACTGCTTTCAGCTGTCAGCAGTACCGGACAAGGGCACAGCCAGGTTAGGTCCCCATCTGACTGATACTTTCCTAAATGCTGCAGTCACCTCTTCATAGTCTCAGTTCCTAGCAGACCCCATTAGCGGAAACTCAGTGAAGAAAAGATAGCAGGATCCATCAAACACAACTAACATGTTAACTGCTTTTTTTCTGAAAAAGGGTTTCATGGTGACCTTTCCTTATTCATTTGATTAAAATAGTGATGTTCATCAGAACAGAGCATTAACTACCAGCTAATATTAACAGGCACAATTATCTTTTGAAAACACCACTGATGTTCTGGCTTCTCACAACTGTCTTCCTGTCCTTGATGTGTTTAACAAACGCCTATTCAGACTGATACTGACTGTATATTTCTGGTTTACTGCTGGTTTTGATTTGACAGTTACTGGCAATACTGCTGCTGATTTATTTATCTGTTGTACCCCTGCTGTTTTTTCCAAAGCACTACTTCTACAGAGTTTCCAGGCAGTTCAGTATAACCTGCCTCAATCAACTTTCCTATTTTCTTTTCTTCCTTTCAATAGTCCTAAAGTCCAAGGCATCCATTTTTCAACTTACAACATTCTTTGAAAGAGTAATATATACTATTTTTTAAGAACACTACACTGCTTTACCTGTAATGGGAGAGTCGGCTAGGGATATCTCCAGAGACTACTGCACAACGATTACCCTCTTTCAGACAGGGAGTCAGAAGCAAACTCAGTGGTGCGAGGACATTTGTTACTCTATTTCACACTCGCGTGTCTCTGCAGCCTTCGATGTTCAGAGAAGGGAATACCAAAATGCTTCAATTTAGAAATCCAAGCTCGCAAACCAAAGCCAACCCACTCAGCTATTTATAGCATGACTGTAGCATGACAATATCTAATCTGTGCAGTACTTTCATTCCCTCCTGCAAATCTCAATGCTATTCAGAAGAACCACAGAATAATGACTATATGGCTGCTCACTAGTTTCCACCAAAACAAGTTAAAAAACTGAATTAGATTTGCAACAACTCAAAGATCCTGTAATCCATTACAGTGATTTAAGCATTGTGGTAATTAAAATTGTACCATTTAGCTTGCATGAACAAAAGTTACTGACTATCAGGGACTATTATCCCACAACAATATCCATTCATCCAAGACCAGTTTCTTCTTCCTGGTGTTTTTTCCAAGACCAATTTCTTTTCTCAGCAAATGAGTAACAGTTAGACAGCAATTTCTAAACTTGTAAACTTTGGCCTAATTCCTGTTAAGTCCATAAGATTTAAGAACAAGTTTAGGTCGAAGACCAAAATAGGCATCCATGTAAACAAATTCCTATGAGAATGTGATTCTCAGCCTGTATGTAAAGAATGGCTGGGGTTTTCTTGGTAAACTGGGATTCAAAGCCATTTGAAGTCTTTTCCATGTTAACATAAATGTGGAGCAGTGTTATTCAGGACTGAATGAGGACAAAACTCTTCTTCCCAGTAGCATTCAATCTCAGCATTTTGCTATCTTGGCCTTCCTTACATCCAGGGACACTTTGTACATAGGGTAGGTTGCTTAGGCTAGATAAATAATGAGTTTTGCCTCTGAAAATAAGTCAATACTTTAACCTAGTTCAGTATTTTGATACCACAGTCCTTTTGAAATTTAATTTATTAAACATTTGTCTGAGATAGAAGTGTCACACTGAAAATAAACATTCCCCAAAAGCCAGTGTCTCCAGTTGCAATTTGTTTTGTTCCCAAAACCTGAATGCCTTTTTATATTGTCAGGGCAGCAAGACATACACCAACTGGTCCAGCCCTCTCCAAACTGTCAGCTGAAACAGCCACGCGGGTCTGCATTCTTAATGTATACCCAATTCCTCCTGTTCCCTATAGCCAGGTCTTGAAAGCTGCAGCTTTATCATCCTTAATGCTTGCTGACAGTTCCATTAGTTGAACCTTAAAACCATGTACTTCATATGCACCGTCTATGTTTGCCACAAAATCTTATAACTGATTATGTCCCATTTATCTGATTTACATGCATTCACTCTAATTATATAATTAAACCTAAACACAGCTATTGCCCAAAAGATAATCTGTCCTAAGCCATTACCAGAGAAAACATCAAACTGATCCATTTTGGCTTGTGCCATTTTAGAAACTATGGACTGAAATGTGTTTTCAGAGAAACTGAAAAAAGCAAAAATGAGACTTTTTCTTGTATCCTAGCAGGCTTTAATTCCAGAGTTTTAGCCTTTTTCTTGTCTTTTCACTGAACGTCACTGTATGCATATGATACCTAGAGCCATGGGGCAGCTGCAGAATACCCAGCTCCAGCAGCTCTCCACAGTAAGGCAAAAATGCCAGTTTCCACCGGTTGCTGATGGTTCCACCCCAGGACCATCTTTGTATCCACAGTGATCAGAATAACCCAGTTTCCACATTCCCAGATTTTGACCCTGTAGTTCAAAAGTCTCATTTTCACTACTGTTTGCAATTTCAGCCAAAAAATCCATTTAACCCTCCCACTATCAAGGTAGGTGACTTGTGTTTTTCCTTTCTAAAGCAGAAAGTAGCAGTAAATTACCCCCCAAAAATTTAAAATCATGAAAAGGCAGAAGACTGCTCCCCCTCCCACCCTTTGCACAACTCTCCAATCTGCTTGTGGACAGAGGTAGAATCTTGCACAATATGCGTGAAGGTTCCACAGAGAGGCGTTTTTCAAGGCAGCCAGATGATAGGTAAATCTTTGTGCAAGCTGCACGTCTTACCCACCTTCACCTTTGCACGGCATTTACACCTACAGGAACTAACGCACCTGGTCAGCAGGCATGGCCCCATCTCAGCTCATGAGCAGGGAGGGGGTCAGGCTGCCCTGAAGCTGTTTAGGAGCAGTGGATGTGCGTGTGAAGGCGGCAGTCACAGCCAGGAGGATTCCACCTGACCACCAAAACCATGTGCTCCGCATGCTAGAACTCGCTGAAAGACAGCTTCAGCTCTTTGCCTTTAATGACATGCATCTCAATCCACGTGACAACAATTTTTCAGCAAGAAAAACTACTGATGTTAAAAGAGCTGATGCTCAACCCTAGTATTCTATAGTACTTAATCAAAAATCACTGAAATCAAGAAGAAAAAAACTCTATCAACTTTCTCAGTCTTTGGGTCCATCAGTTATGTGAGGGAGAATCACATCTGATGAAAATAAATGAACATTTTATTGTGTGGTTGATTTTTCCTTTTCTTTTTCCTTTTCCTCTCTCAGAGCTGCACACATCTGACACTTCTGTTAGGTTGCTGAATATCTGTGAAGTCAGAAGCATCAATTTTTCAGAGTTGACAGTTCAGTGTATGGTTTGTTTCAGTGTAAACAAATAGAAAATATTTTTATTGCCTCCTTATCCAGGCACCACAAATGCCACTGTAGTTCCAATAACTTATGAGATGCAGACTCTGGAAAGAGCATTTGCCTGAGATCCAGAGTCTGACAACAAAAATAGGATGCTTGCTTTGTCATTTCATGCCTACCAGGACCTCTGTACAAAGATACATCTGATACAAAAAAGAATGTAGCCACTTTTCCCTTCCGTCAATCGTGACCTGAGTAACACCTTCATTGCAATAATTTGCCTAACATTTATTTCTGTCTGTTCACAAGGCCACATGAAATGGTAAAAATGCAGAAATGGAGAGTTCAGGGTAATTCATCCACACAAGCAAAGTTTGTTTGTGCTTTTTTGTAATGAGCTCACCAAAACTCGTAAGCTGCAGATGAGTTTAATTAAAGTCAATGGAGCAAAGAGATTAAGCATTTAAGTGTGCTATCTTTGTGGCTTACAAAACTTGAATAAGTCAAATCATTAAACTTTAATTTGCCTGAGATTATGCAACATTGGCATGGAAATACTTGGGCCTCACCTCATCCCATCTCTGAATTAGAATTGTTTATAGCACCTCTCACTGCAGTAAAAACCTGCATGAAACAAAAGTCCAGACCTCTAGGGGAAATGTGGAAGCAGCTGGGGCCTTTTGCTCTAGAGGACAGCACTGCAGGGAGCCAGCCCGCCTGCATCTCCACTGGCCCCCGCGCAGCACAGATTCACAGAATGGGTTGGGTTGGGAGGCTCCTTATAGATCACCTCTTTCCATTCCCCCTGCCACGGGCAGGGACCCCTTCCACCAGCCCAGGCTGCTCAGAGCTCCATCCAGCCTGGCCTTGAGCACTGCCAGGGAGGGGGCAGCCACAGCTCCTCTGGGCAACCTGGGCCAGGGCCTCACCACCTCCATAGTGAAGAATTCCTTCCTTATATCCAATTTAAATCTGCCCTCTTTCAGCTTGAAGCTATTACACATTGTCCTATCCCTCCATGCCCTTGTAAAAAGTCCCTCTCCAGAGTTTTCTTGTGGGCCCCTTCAGGTACTGGAAGCCTGCTCTAAGGTCTCCCTGTGAGTACAGAAATGCCAGTAACACTTCATTTGTGGCTCACGCATTATGCCAGAGCCTTTATTTTAGATGGCATTTTGGTACTTTTCAGATCATTTGAAAATGAGTGTTATATATGTTACTATTGGTTCTTAATGTCACCTCTACCCAGCCTCCATCTAAACAGAGTGATTAGAGCTTAAGCTAGGGGTAGTTTATTGCCTGAAAAGGCTAGAGGTTATTTTACCTGTCCACGCACACAGGTGGGCAGCATCGTGCAGTCTCTTCTTCCACTGCTGCAAGTAATGCCAGAACATTTGGTCCTTGGCCTTACCAGTGCTGTGCCTCCTGTACTGCCTCACGCTGGTTTCCTCAGTGCAGACAAACCCCTCCTTTTGACTGGGCTCCACTGTGAGCACAGAGCTTCTGCCTTCCTAAAATACAAAATCCTGCTACGCCCAGTTCTGCTTGGGAACTGCAGGCCGTGGGGAAGGCTGCAGGACTCCCCGTGAGCTACGGGCTTTCCAGAAGGAAAGGCAGTTTGCTTTTGGACAAATAGCGACGAGTAAGAATTGCAATGATGGCCTATTTCTGATCCGAAAGACCATGTCTTATGCTCTGCCGTTTCCACGACATCAGTTCTTTCCAAACCAGCTGCTGGATCTCAACCTTGGACATTCTGCCAGACACTGACAAGGATAAATGCAATGCAGACTGGGATACCCACCAGTGAACCAGCCATTCAAGACACACATGATACCTACATGCTGCCGATGTCTTGTATCATCCGTCCTTGCAAAAATGATTACAATTTAGTCACATTCTTTGTTAAAACTCAGTCACCTCGCTCTGAGCTGGATTAGTTTTCTCTAGGTTGTGCTTGTGTGCAAGCACTCCCCTGTTTCCCTTTGCTGTTATTCTTTTACGTTTCTGAAATGAGAGAAAGGAGCTGCCAATTTCTTCATGGCTCATTTCTAACCTTTTAAAATGTTACCTTTTAAAGTATTTATAGGTTTTATAGTTGCCAGCAACCTTCAGAGTGAGACTAAGAAGTGTTATTTCTTCTTCTGAGAAAGTTACTGCGCCTGGGAGCCCCTAAATTCATTTCATTACAGAGCATGTTGACAAAATTACCTCAAAATTTCCCCTGTGGCAGTGAGAAAAATTAACTGGATTTTATATGACAAAAACATATTGTATTTGCAAATTTTATATGCAAAATATCACTCACTGATGAGATGAAAATTCCACACTGTCATATCATATCAGCAGACTCTCTGGAAGATTAGTTACTTTATATCACACCTTGAAAGTTAATATTTCTACATTTAGGCCTCAAAATCATATTTGCTTAACACAGGTTTTTTTCCTGCGTGCAGTTTTGAAAGACCAACACAAGCACTCCCTATCTTGCTATTTTTGTCAAATTCTGACTTCTGTGTGAAAAGTCACATATCACATATCATAAGAAGTCTAAAAATATTGTGTTTTAACTGATTTCAAGTACTGTCCTAATGTTTAACTAACCAGAAAGACGCCCATCTGCTTCCATGGAAACTACCTTAAGAACTTAGGGAAAAACAGTCCTTAACAACAGAGCCTAGATTTAAGCCATTCTCATACCTATGCATTCACTGCATCTACTGGCACGGACAAACCCACTGAATCGCGTCCTTCCCTTTCTTGACTCCAGCTAACTCTCAGTACTGTGTTGTTTTCTGCCACATGAGCCCCGACCAGATAACACCAGCTTCTTGCTCTGTCCAGTGACCTGTCTTGTCAAGTCTCCCCTGTCCTAGGGCATGAAGTCTGGCTTATCAAAAGAGATTTCTTCAGCTCCTGCATGGTTCAGACTCATTGCATTCTCTAGGGAACGGTTTATTGATACTAGTTACTGAGGATTAACAGTTACGTGTCAAATAAGTGACAACCACTGCTCACAGACAACTGTTGCTGGCTGTAACCAGTTTCAGTAAAGATTTCTTGCTAAGCTCCCAAAGCAAACATTTTTCCTTGTGCCTTAAAATCAGACCACCGGTAGAGATACAGGTCCTCTGTCACACTTTACTTCCAACCCTCCCCTTCTTTCTTTTTCACACTGAAATCTTCTCCAATCACTGTGACTTTCAGTGTGCTCTCTCCCCGTATGCACAACACACTGCTTGTACAGCTCCCCTACACAGGCTACGCATGGTGGCTCGTTCATCTGGAAACAAAACATGAACATCGTGAGTTCCTGCCACTTAAAGCAGTCAGAAGAGTAAACTACAGCTCAATGGAAAATCCAGCAAAATCTTTAAATAGTATGTTTTGAGCTTAAAGTTTAGTCTGGAAAGAGCTTTCAGGTAACAACCTTTCTCCCTCTTCTATTTCCGTTCCCTTCTATGCGCCTTTTCTTTCAGCTCACTAATTATTCAGTAAAGTTAATCACTCTCCTCTATAAGGAACACACAGAATGGATAAAAAGTATCAGGCTCTTTCTGTTCAGTTTAAAATACAAAAAATGGCTTCTCGGTGTACTCTAGAAACTCTGTGTTTATGCATTAAGCTCTATACAGCTCAGTACTTCTAGTCCTAGATTTGCAAGTGATTTTAGATACAGACTTCAGTGGAAGACAAGGAGATGCCACTGAAAGGCTTGCCGTGAACCTACAGACCTTTGTAAATCTTTAACCTTTGGAGGTGAAAACCCATCAGCTTTCAATGATCCCAGTGCTGGTCAAGATGTAGAAGTGTATTTCACTAGTACAGGTTATTTTTAGCTACAAGAAGCAGTGACTTCCTTTATATATAACAAAAGACAATGTCCTTAATACCCTTCTTGTTATTTCTAACTTCCAGTGTAAGTAAATTCAGCAAAAGGAATGGGATTATAGCAAAAAAAATTTACCAGGCTGGTTCAAAATATTAAAATTCTTTACATTTGTGCAGGGTCTTTCATCCCAGAACCAAAAACATTTTTACACAGTACTCTTCTGAGACAAAACATACTGTTAGTTGCTTCTATCAATATCCTGGATGTGACTGCAGAGATATTCTTTTTATATATTCTCTATTTTTCTGTGGTTTTTCCCTAAATTGGAAAATAAGCACTGGGGATACTCCAATCACACAGAGAACATATTACGTTGTTTTCTAAGCAATGTAACATTCATTGCACATACCCTGTGTTTATTTGCTGCAGACAACTTGTTTCCGTAAATTAATGAATATGTAAAAATACCTATATAAGGATCTTAATTCTTAGCTGCATCTTTGAGCTTTGCTGCATGGAGAGTCTCAGAAATCCCCTAATTCATACTACAGGGACATTCCTGTAACAAGCAGTTGGGAACCTCCTGAGACGGGCTGAGCTTTCTCACCCCTTTTAAACTAAATTGAAATTGTAGCAGTAGGCACTTCACAGGGACCTCAAAATACTAAAACCCTAACATGTTCAGAAGTGCTTTGTTAGAGAGCGCTGGATCCAAATATCTGCTTAGAACTCACAGAATCACAGAATGGTCAGGGTTGGAAGGGACCTCTGTGGGTCACCCAGTCCAACCCTCCTGCTGAAGCAGGGTCACCTACAGCAGGCTGCACAGCACAGCGTCCAGCTCGGTCTTGAATATCTCCAGAGAAGGAGACTCCACAGCCTCCCTGGGCAGCCTGGGCCAGTGCTCCGTCACCCTCAGAGGGAAGAAGTTCTTCCTCATGTTCAGATGGAACT
>Ga0065711_1038281_pt1 | contig 18956 bp, 10 predicted proteins | sample Hoacrofraction12_FD_59098 | JGI IMG/M metagenome (GOLD analysis project Ga0065711, IMG submission 59098) | Hoatzin crop microbial communities from Cojedes, Venezuela - Epithelial fraction 12 v2 (version 2) | ecosystem: Host-associated > Birds > Digestive system > Esophagus > Crop | place... | reverse complement strand
GGGGGGGGCGGCGCAGGCGGGTCGCTGCCCTTCGTTCTCCTGCCCAGAGCTGGGGGTTCTGACAGAGGAGAATGGGTCTTGTGTGCGTAAATCTGAATTTCCGCCAGCCCCGCGTCCCCCAGTCCGTTCTCCCCCCCAGCCCCGCGCGGTTTTCGCGCGCTTCCCGCACGCTTCTCCTCAGCGCTTGCACAGGAGCACGGGCCGCGGCCCAGCTGCTGCCCGGCCTGCGCCTCCCCAGAGGCACCGCAGGAACCCGCCTGGCATGGCGGGCGCCAAGATCACCAGAAAGACTTGTTTTCCAAAATAAAAAAAATAAAGAAAAATTCACCAATCTGGCAAAGCACGCAGGCGAAACTAACAACTTGACCATGTTACCTCAGGGAAGGCACGGGTTGCGCATCCAAAGAGACCGGCCTGGACACCTCACCGCAGCGCCCGAGGAGTCAAGTCTTTAGCAAAGTCCGATTCTCTCTTGTCCTCGCGGGACAGGAGATGAGCTCGGCGGCTAAAGCCTGGAAGCCCTGGTTCTCAACACCAGCCATTCCCATCAAGAAGTGGAAGTGGTACCTCCAAGGAGCTGTGATCAGTGAGGGGTCACATAAGATGCCATGCCCAAGCGAGAAACCCAGGGTGGGTGTCCTCCCTCCTCAGACCATCCTCCTCCTTGCAAGTTCCAAACACCTGCAGCACCGGCAGCAGGGTGGCTCAGGAGCTCTCCTGCAAAGACACCTCAGAGAAAACACGAGCTCTGCATTCTGGGGAAAGGATGTGGCGTTTCAGTAACATTTTCGGGTTCCTCGCAGCGGCTCTTCCAGCCGTGCTGGGAAGCCCGAGCAGCCCTGGAAGCGCTGATCAGACCCTGACATCTGGTGGCTGCTGCCACAGCAGCCTGCAACAGCCCCGCCGCCTTTCTCCGCTTCGACAAGCGTCCACACCTAGGGAGAAAGCTTAGACAAAAATTACCTTTGCACCGAGCGTGTTTTTCGAGTTTTCAAATAGAAATGGGATCCGGGAGAAACAGCAAAGACTATGCAAATTTATTAAAAATAAACAGCAAAACATATTTATCACACAGTTTTCCTGAAACCCCCAAAGCCTTTCTCTAGCTTCCTAGCTTAATGCTAGCCCCACTGCAGAGGCTGTAAGGCTGCAATCTGAACTGATGATTTCTCCAAGTAAGAACTACCAACATTTACTTGCCACTGTATTCCATACTTTATCCTAGGCATAATGTTCACAGGACCATAAAATCAGAAAAAACAGGTACCTACAACATAGGGATTGTCGCTGTGCTGGCCTCATTACATCAGGATCCAGCAGACAGGGTTGGAACTGAAGTGAGATGCATGCTTCAGATCTTTGCAGATGAATGCTCCAGTTGGGTGAACAAAACCATTCAGCAACGGATTTACTTCACCAGTGCTCTAGAGTAAGTTCTTACCTTAAGACAAACACATTCACAACTCCTCGATGGCCCAACATTGACCTAATTCACAGAAATTTCCGTTAACTTTCACAAGAAGGGGATCATCTTTTTCTCTCCACATCCAATTCTTCCGAGAGAGAATTTGCAGGCTTCAGCCTCAGTTTTGACATCATTTCCATTTGGAAATCCTGGGATCAAGAAGCAGCGGAGCAGCAGCCGCTGAACCGCCATCTCGGTCAACCACATACTTGACTGTCTTGCAAATTCATCAGTCGGAGTTAACTCTGCAACTGCTTCTCCATTTGTATTGCTGAGAAAACACCTGCTTTGTCATGGTGTTAGGGTGGGTTCATGTAGTTCTTTGTATCTTCAAAGCACTTCACAAATGCTAAGTATTATTACCAGTTGTGACCACGAACATTAACTCTCTTCAGGCCCCCAAGTTATTCTGCAGAATCTTTGAAGACTATTTGATTATACAATCAGTTCTCCATATGCTAACACTCAAGACACTTCAAGATTGTCACATCAAAAAGAAAGACGGAAAGAATTATTTGTCAGAAAGACAAATAATTACCAGTATCAGAAGCAAACTGGCCATTTGTTAGAAGTAACAAACATATGTTCTTAACCATTTATCAGGAGAGCTGCCTTGATCAAAACGAGACAGCCCGCTGGGACCGAGTAAGCCATCTCTTTAGCAAACATCTCAGCTATACTAATGCAAGACCTCATAAGCTTTTTTGTTGGGTAAACGGAGTGGTGGTAGCTTCTACAACCCTTAAACAGCACCAACAGTGGAGTTGGCCTCACTCTTGGCCCGTGCCGTTTTTTTCTTCATACTGAAACGGCTTGCTTATCACAAAGGGTACCAAACAGCACGGTTTGGGAGGCCTTATATAAAGTATTGTCTAGAATTATTTTGGGGGGCGGAGTTCCTTAACCAGGAATGTAATCTCCTGCTTTCCTGTCAAAAGAAGTGGAAACTTGTTTGAATGAATTCAGCTAAGCATAACATATCTATGCGATATCTAGACTAAGCATGGCTAAGCAGTGAGACAGAGAAATTAGCGCTTATTTCACCTGATTCCCCAATTTTTATTGACATAAGTAATTTATTTTACTCAGGTTTTTTTGGGGGGGTTACTTGATAAGATTCTTGTAGCCACAACCACGGAATATGAAACTCGAGAGTTACGCCACACACCAGATCAACACCTAGTTTTATCAAGGCCAATTACACAACAGAAAAAGGAGCTTTGTTGGTGGGTGAAGTTTAATGATCAGTGTCAAATGCAGTAATTCAGCAAAGATCCTCAAAATGTGGAATCCCATGTTGCATCTAGCTGAATGTAACAAATAATTCAGATACCCTTCCATCAGTACAGCGGCAACAGAGAGGTCATTGTTCTTTCACTCCAATTATAATACACTTCAGCAGAGTCTTTCATAGCTTTTCAGTATCACACAATGTCTGACAGCCGATTAGACTCCACTCCTAATGAACTGGTTCATTCTCAAGGAGTAATTGTATGATTTTCTTGACAGAAAATCTACTTTTTAACTTGGAGAGCTTAATTACGCAATGAGATACAGGCACAGGTTTCTCTCTGTTTCTTTATTGCATAGTTGTACATGAATGTAACAGTTTAAAATCCAGCAGCTATAAGTTGCTTTACATCAGGTAAAAACTGAGGAAAAAGGCCTGTATCCTAGGAAAACAAAAGGCATTCCCTGTTACGTAAGTTGTCTGCAAAGACAAATATTTTAGTAAATTATGATTAGGCAGTTAACATACATTAAAATACACAATGTAGTAACTACCCCAAAAACAAGATGCACAAGCAAAAAAGCAAAGATGTGCCAAGAAATACAAGTTAAGACATTCAAAATTAAGGTATTCAAATTTTAAAGCTAATACTAGCGACTATGAAGTTGAGCAGAAAAAGGCACCCTTCCTCAAAAGTAAGCACGTAGAATTCCAATACTCTAAAACCCTGTAGATTTTTGTGAGATCAAAGCAATCTCTCTTTCTATAGCTTTCCAAGCCAGAAGATACGCTCCTGTCAGACTTGTGGTAAAAATACCAATGCAAGCCATTCGTGACAGAAGACAACAAAAGACTGGTCAGGTACACGCCGTGGCGTACACCTGAAGTGCGCTGGTGTGAGAGTTCTGGAATGTAGGAATATGGATCAAACATTCAAATGCCAAATGAAGTCGTTCCAACCATGAAGTCACCAAGAGACTTCTGGTAAGAGTGATATTTAACAGGAATACTGAAAGGCAGTTGGAAGTCCGATCAACACAGATGCAGATCTATGCTCAAAAACCTTCCACTTCCATTTCAAAATTACTTCTATTACAGTTTTTCATTCCTAGGACTTATTGCCACAGGAATGCCTCCCAGTACAGTATTAAGTAACAGAAGTAATTACTATGCAAGGACAAGTAAATATGTGTGCTTTGATCCTTTTGCATTGTACCATCTAAAAGAACCACCTAAAGATTCCTATGCAGACACCTTTCAAACAGAGTTTAACTTAGATGTGCAAAATCAATACAAATATTAGCTCTAGTCCAACAATCAAGTAATTTTCCCCCTTCATCCAACTGAGAGAGTAAGGCAAAAGAATTACATGCAATCTGCTGTTTTACAAGCACGTGCAGGCACCCAGAATTCTACTTCTTGAAGTTAGCTTTCGCAAGGCCAATACAGTCATTGTAACATAAAAGTTAAAAAAACAAACAAAACCAACAAAAAACCCCTTTCTGTTCCTTTCCAGACTGTTAATTTCAACAACAATCCACCCTGTAACAGAGATACTGCCTACCTTAACCAGAGATGCTAAAACACTAACATATAAATGCAAGACTAAAAAAAAAACATCAAAATAACTGTAACAGAAAATCCCTGTAAAGTTATTTTTGTAGCACAGTAGTCATTTTTTTCTGTGCTGACCCTGTTTCCAGATATTTGAAACAATTGATGCTGAAATTGAAACTGATTAATTTTATGTCTATACACTTGGATGTGATTTTATCTAAACACGTATGGAGTATAGCTTATTAACTGTACGACTGCATAATACACCTATTCTCTAACAAAACTTCCATTGCAATACTTTAACAAAGTAAGCAAATCCCTGTCAGAATTTTAAGTAGATCACTGAAAATAGAATATTCAACATTATCTCTGATGGATGCATGGTGGTGAGCATGTCAAAAAGGGATTTACACACCTAGGAAGAAAATTTCGTTCAGTGGAGCAAACCTACCCACCGAGAGCTCAGCTGGGTGTGAGCATACTATGGCATTATGAAGCATCTGAAGATTAAACATTTACACCACCGTAGTTCTCCAAGAACAAAATATGTATTTCGTATTTGCGTATTCTAGGAAAGCTCTTTTAACTACGGAAACAAGCTCAATGGATCAGAGGTACACAAAAACTTGGTGAAAGTTACCAAGGCAACCACGAAACTTCAAGCAATTGCATGAAGCTCTTCAAAAGACCCATTCATATATGATAGGAATATTGATGCAGGCTACCTATAGCTAGCCGAGTGCTGCTGAGTCATCTGTGTTTTTCAATGTGAAGGCAACATTAAGGTGTCTTTATATTACAGTAACTGCTCATAGTGAGTGGCAAAAATCTCAAAGACAGACAAGATATATGCCAATTCTGAATCACTGCCATCTTTCTACAGGGTCCTGCTCAGAAAAGTGTGTGCAGAAGCACTGAACGAAAACCTTCAAGCTTAACAATGACTAGATCATGTACATTCAAGCAGAAAGTAAAAGGACTCTTCCTACTGCCAGAACTGCAGATATCCCTTCCAAAATTATTGTGGAACCTGCCATCTCCGGCAAAAACACCACTGACGCAGTTCTGCAGACCAGAAACATAGTAAAAAAAGTCTGGCTGACGATGCCAAACACTGTAGAGTGCAGCTGAGATGGTCTAGTTCAGCCAAGTTGATAGAGATTGCATAGTTCAACCAAGATAGTGAAGTTCAACCAAGCAGTAAGGACTTGGGAGAGGTAATAGAACTGAAAATACATACACTGCTGTGTTGAATATACTACACAGTAAAGTATACTACACTGGGAGAGAAGAGACATTTTCTTACACTGACCATGTAGAAGAATCACGGTAGGGTTACGCAGGCACATTTCAAACTGCCAAGGCAGAAAGGCACAACTGTTGCAGCATTACAACAGCCTGAGGTAGAGCTATTAAATAAACAAAGGCAGGACCTGGGCACTTAATTGGTTAAACAAGAATATCAAAAAGCCTTAAAATCATCAGGGTCACACTTAAAAGTGTTAAAGTGCTTTTAAACTGAACACTTGGACTTCAAAAAAAAGCTATCGATTCTAAAGTTCTGAATTTCGCATTGACAAGCTAGTGTCCTGGCATCATTTGTACTGAATCACACCAGCAACCAGGGACTGTGCTTACTGGTAGAAGCAGACAAAGTAGCATCTGTTCTCCAAGAAGACTCCTCAAATACAACCAATCAAGATCACACCATGAGTCTACAGACCGACCTGCTCCTCCTCAGAAAACCTGACCATACACTTGGTACATGAATTCCATGCACAGGCACACCGTTAAATACAACAAAGCATAAAAAGCCAGTGAGCAAGGTGCTCAAGAGAAAATGATAGCTAGCAATAGTATGCTTCAGAGGTAGGTAACACTTGTGGCAACTGGACCGTAACTCTAGGATAAGGCTCCACAGCTGGCAGCTTACACAACAGTTTTGTCTGGTCCACAAATAAATTTCAACCACCACGTAACTTTCTTACTGTAAGGTGCTATAAATACAATCTGGTCATCCTGAAGCTAGGTAACTCCTTTTATAAGAAAACTACATCTTAAGACAAAATTCTGAAGAGAGTGCACTGGTGCTCTATGAGTTACTGAGAAAAAAAAAAAATCCTTCAAGTATCTGAACGCTGCATTTTGTGCATACTCTCCTAGCACTGGATTAGGTTTCAGAAATCGGTTTGGCTGGGTTTTTATTCCCCCCAGATCCCACTGGGAGGGTCACCTGGGGCTTATTTGATTTTGCTTCCCTTTGATGGGATCAGTCTCCTGGGATCAAATGGACATTTTCACCTAATTTGCTGCTCTTGCCAACCTTGAGATACTGGCAAATTCTCTTCTGCTCTCTTCTCCTGGCACATTGTTCACACAGAAAAGTAAAAGCTGCCAAAGCTAAAAGCTTCTAACGTTTGTTGTAAGGTTTCAGAAAAAGTCTTCTGGGTTGTGGTGTAGGTAGAGTAGACATTCTGTGGCATCCCTGTAAAACATGGATCATGCAGCCAACAGCATGTAAACAGTTTAGATTCTGTAAGTCTTTTTTTTTTTTTTTCCTTCTCCTCTTGTCATCCTAACCACCAAGGAAAAAGGAAGAAGATAAAATGTCTCTGTATATGTGACTAGGGAAGCTCGTTCACTTCCCAAACCTCTGGAACAATTCCACAAAAGGACCTGATCAGTATTGATATATTTTCTTCACACTTCCTGCTTGCTAATGCTTTTCAGTTGGAATTATAAATTCATGCGAGCCACTGAAAGAGCATTTAAAGAGACACAGGACAGCTCAGAAGAGAGGCAGGGGAAGAGATCTCCTGCCCTAATTTTTCCTTTAACTGTCAGAATAATTCCCTATTGATCCCTGCTTTAAAGCAAGTCAATTTGTTAAGGGTTAATATTGTTTACTTCTCAAAAACAGCAAAACTAAAAAGCCCCACAGTTTCTCTACTGAAAAGTCAAATGGCACTTAGCAGAACTGAAACTGCCTGGTATACATACACTGCAGAAAAAGGAAAAATAATTTAAAAATAACATCAGTTTCATCCTGGTATTGCAGTCTGGACTGACATTTCATGTACCATCTACGGCCTGATCTGCTCAGCACGGTCCTCGGGCTGTAGTTCTGCATTCAAGACATGCCTGCTTTGGAAGGACGAACGGACGGTTCGATCCATTAACGGCTGAAGAGGGCGAAAGTTGTCTACCATTCTCCTTTCTTCTTCACCATCTGAAGTAAAGAGCAGCATCCGAAATGACTCCAGCTGAGAAAGAGAAATGTCCAATTTTGTGATGTTACTAACTAGAGAGTTATTGGAGTTCACGACAAAACACAATCATTCATGCTTGGTGGGGGGTGGAAATCAAAGGTACTGTTACATTTGCATTCTGAGAAATCTTAGCACAAACTTCTGCCACTTCTTTGTCACCTGCTGGTAAAGATTACGCCATTGTCCGTATCAATGCAGAAGATGAATTGTCAGTCATCTGCCATCTTTAGGCAAACTGATTCTCAAATGTGGCCTGTCTGGGACGGAACGGATTCCCATTCAAACACTGGAACATATGTTATCTTTCAGCAAACCTCTCCAGCCTTCTTAATTTACACCCTTCCTGGAGTTCTGTTATCTTACACAGACGTGCATATGCTGGCACCCAGAAAAGAGGGCACCTCAAACAACAATCTAGTTGATAGTTGTTACAACTGATAGTTGTTATCAGTGGTTTATTACTGGGGATTAAAATAAAGTACGCAGCAGATCAGCTTTTAATGCTCACAAGGGCACTGCAATGTTAAGTAAACTTTGAGCCTTTCTATGCCATAAAACAATGAGAGTGAAGAAGAGCCAAGGGATAAAAAAAGAAAAAAAGTTTCAATTGAAAAGAAGAATGACACACTACGCACTCAGCTCTCTCTGCTTTGTTAACAGTCTTCAGTTCTTCCCGTTCTGTTCCTTTGTGCAAACTAAACCACTAAGATCACATACATGCCTATTCTTCAGAGTCAGTGTTTGTTTGGAGCATGACTTTCTAGGTGGACTAGCTCCATGCAAAAGTTGCATTAAAAAATAAAAATTAAAAAAAAAAAATCAGTATTTTGCCTCATGTTGCTGGACTGACACTTCATTATTAATCAAACCCTCAAAGAACAGGGACAATGCAAACTTTCAGTGCCTCTTAAACCATGAAAAAATGGTAGTTTTTTTGAGGCTGTTCATTTTCACTTGCTTTGCAACAATCTCCAAGACTTGTTCTATACTGTAATGCCACTCAAAGTACTCCACTTCTTTAAACGGACAAAAAAATCCTGAAAACTTCCAACAAAACACACGATTGTAGTACAACTCCAATTAAGAGTCCTGACCATTTCCTACTTGACCCCACATCTACCAAGGAATAACATCACATTGAAGCATGAAGTACTAAAACTGAAAGCAGTAGAGGGCATATGGTGAGAAGTCTGGGTTGGTGTCAGAACAGACTATCAACCACGAACTCCTCCCCTTGAAGTAACTTCTGTAATACAAACATTTGCTGAAACCTTCGTTTGTCTGTCCTTTCTAAAGGGGAATTAAAAAAAAAGGAATTCAAGGACAGTACAGCCAAATATAGAGTAACATGCCTACAAAGGCAAAGGAGCAAACCAAGTGGGGACTTACTCTATCTCTTGCCATCACAATGGCATGTGAAGGACTCGGAGCCACCCACCATTCCTTCGGTATCTTCAAAGCCCGCCCAAGGGGGCTATCAAGAACACGCACAAAAGGTCAGTGTCTGGAATTTAACAAAACCTGCCCTTTCTCCTCCCTCCCTACCACAAAAAGGGCTGCATCCTGGCAAGGAGAGCAAGCATTCCAATAAACAGCCTTAGAAGTTTCAAAGGGGCAGCTCCCAGTATAAGGCATTGTTTACCACAGATCACAACAGAGCTGGAGAAGGATCTTCAGCTGTTTACTGAAGAGGTCTCAAGTCTTTCAATATTAGCTGTTGTTAACGTCAGGATACCTCCCCATGCAAATACTGTGTGTGAAGCAGCCACTGATCCCTGTGTATTCACAGAGAATTACTGGCACCGGTAAGCAACTGCTTCTGTGCATCTTCCCGTCCAGGGCAGCAGGCAGTCAAACAGGTATGGTATGATTTGAAACATAAGCATGAGATTTACCTGATTCTCATCAACCTCTATTGGCTTCTTCTTAATAATCCATGTGACTGATTCGGTAAGTGGGGGAGTAGTCAAAGAGCCTGCGTAGGTCCAATAATCGGGGCATGAAGGTATCAAACAGGAGGGATCAAAGACATCAAACTCAATAACAGTGTCCTAAACACCAGAAAGAATTTATTTTTAACACTTGTATTTTGAGGAAAAAAGACAGAAGCATTAAAAAGATCTTAACAATGAGATTAAACAGTATACATGTTATGTATGCATATGAAAAATTAGGTATTGTGAATATTAACAATGATCTACATAAAATAATAATTTAAAACTCCATAAACTTGTACAAAATTGGTAAGCTGGGTTTGAGGCATAAGAAGCAGCTAGTGAGTAGACAAAATTTAAATATTTCTGTTGTCCCCACAAGCCATTAGGAATTCAGTGCAGAAGAAACAAGGAGTGTGAAGGAAGAACTGACTACATCTTTGTGGCAGCTAGAAGCAAAGAGGAAAAAGAAAGAGTAAATGGTGGAATAAGTTCAGATAGTTCTGCCAGATATACTTAATAGACTGCAAACAATAGTGCTTTTACTTTTCACTGTGTGATTCTAGGCAGCGGGGAAAAGGAAGAGGACTAAAATTTTATTTCAATTGCATCAAGTATTCATGTCCCCAGAACATGCACTCCCACAAGTGAGATATCAGACACCACGTAGGAGCTTCAGAGCCCGTTATTTCCTACACAAGCAATTTATTCCTGGGGTATTTCCAGGATATACTGGCAATGCAGGAAAGGAAGATCCTGTTTTTCCTTAGATAGGCTTTAGCAGTTCCCCACTGAGAATGAGAAATGTTACAGTAAAGAATTTTTCAAAAATACGGGCCTGGACAACAGATTCTAGGTGAGAGCTTTGACCCATCATGTGAGAGAGGAAGGTGCAAGGACATCAGGACAGGTATTATCTGAACTTCCTCCTCCTCCTCCTCACCAGGATGATGTGCCTCAGGGCTTGGTGCTTAAGTCAGCGACAACGCTGGCAGGTTTTAAACCAAGTCCTGATGAGTTGCTGGGTGACCGACACTCTCTGGAAATCAGACCTCTTTCAGAGCAGACCACATGCAGCTTGATGAGCCCAATGTTTGATACTGCCTTTTTTTTAAATATCTTGACTTTAGTTTCTTACAAATTCATATGCTGTAAATTATATTCTCATAACGGATGTGCACTCACAGATTTTTTTTTTGTAGGTCTTTTTGGCACCGAATGGACTTGTTGGGCATTTATCTGGCAGAATTTTCACTGCACAGCCATAAATATTTGTTTTATTGGGGTAAAAAAATTCCTTACTGCGATAAATAATGGCACAGCAACTTCAACTGGATGTGCTTACAAGCCAGAAAAAATCCTGATGGCTGTTTTTTTGTGTGTACTTTCAAAAAGGCTCCGGCACCGGGAGGAGCATGAGCTGCTTCTGAGCAGTACCACAGGCGCAGCGCTCCCTCTCCTGGCAGAAGTCAGAAACCAGCTATGAAGAAAGTCCCATTCCCCTAGCAGAAAATTTACAGTGTTAAAAGAAAAGCAGAAAATATTCTCCTGCTCAAAGATCAGACAAAAATCAGAAAGCCTTAATTCTGTAAGAAATAAACTACCGTTTTACACAGCACAGGAAGTTCATTCCAGTTAAACAACATACGAAAACTAATCCAGTGGCATCTCTTTTCACAGAAGGGCAGGCTTCAGCGAGGGCAACAATCCAACACGCGCCTGCCCTTCTGAGGGGATACAATCTCAAGAGCACCATTTCTTAAACCAAGAGGTTTGGAAAGCTTAAAGTATACAAGTCCTCCTTAAAAATTAGCTTTGCCTCCCCTCCAGTATAATCAACAGTCCACCCAAGGTGTCAGTTAGGCCCCCTACTGACATTTAAGGAAGAAAGCATTTATTAGTGTTTTGCTATTCTCATGCTGAATGTCATTCTTTATGCTAAATGATTGCATTAGCTATGCTGAGTGATAACCCGTGGGACACAAAAATACCTACCTTATGTTTAACTGCTGGCAAGGCATCAACCAGTGTCTGCAGCCCTTCATGATGTGCTCCTAGCTGCAGAAGACAGGTAGGAGTTAGGGAATCATTCCGCTGACATTCTACACATCTATATTCATCAGTATTTTTTGAAAACCGCAACAAAAATCTAGAGGTATTTTGTCCTAAATCAGTTTTAACAAAATGAAAATAAAAAGGCAGCAGCTTATTACACAAAGGGAAATTACCTTCAAAAAGACTCCAATAACAGCCAAGCCGTTACCTTCCATTACAGCTTCTTCAAAAGTTGGGTACACAACGGCATTCCAGTGTACTAAATGCAACTGAAATATAAATGAATGAGAAATGAACACATGCACAGAGCACAGCAATGATATCAAGAAACTGGACTTTGCCACATTTGGTCCTTGGCAACTTCAGACACTGCAGTGAGCCACGTCAGAAATCACACACGACAGAAATGAGGACCAAAATGTTATTGGAAAATAATGGTACTTCCCTTCATTTTTTGCCCTTTTTTAAATAGCCAAATACCAATAAGCCAATAGCCAAATACCCATAATCTACATTTCACAGACATGAAAGGGATCTTGTCTGTGGGAGACTGATTACAGGAATGCTAGTTAAAGGCACAAAAAAAGCTTAGTATATCTGGACTGAACGACTCTTCCATCTCTTAACAGGCAGAGCAGAGCATGCTATTCTGCTCAGGGACATCTTCCTGCACATAAGTTTCCACAGCATTGCTTACAGTCCAATACAAGCATTCCATTGTGGGGTTCTGCATATTGAACAGATAGCCAGCACCAGCCCCAAAACTCAGTCATACTCTCTCGCTGTTAACAAATGTATCTTGCCAAGCTGCCCGGCATCATTATGAACACCTTAACAGGAGAGAAACATCTCCTCAAAAACTAAGCAATAAACACTTCTCAAACTCTCCATCTTTGGCATGCGACTGTGTTTATACCTGTCATACTTTCCTCTCTGAGCAACTTAACCTGTATTTTTCCCCATTGGCTCCATCCTTTTTATTCTTTTTATTCTATTTTACTCTTTCTGCCTTAGTACTTAATCATAAAAGTTTTGCTACTTCAATGATTGCTTAAGAGTTGTAAACAAAAAACAGAGTGATCATGATAACCACCATATTACCGTAGCACTCTGTTGTACATTATTCTAATGACTTTAAGAAACATACAAAAAATTGCTGATAACTGTAATAAACTTTCTAACACTAGCCAAGGCTCTGGGGTCACACACACAAGAAAGTTACTGTATACAAGGTGAGCAGGACCAGGCCTCTTGAGTTACAGGTATGCGTGCGAGAAATAGATAATCTTCCATTTTCTCTTTAAGTATTTTTTTAAAAAGAGTATTTAGTATGTGCTTTGCTTCTCTGCAAGTGTTTAGCAATAATAAACAAAGTGATTTTAGAGCAGTAAGGATTGGAAGATTTGGAGGTCCATTAGAGACAGCAGCTGAGAGGCAGTGCATTCATCGTACCCCCAAGAAAACAGATCCTACACCTCCTGAACTCTTAGCTTACTGCAGCTCAGAGGTAAAGCACTTACATTTTTTTTCATTGAGATCTGAGCTTGCATATTTACCTCAGTATTTGCTGTCTACCTGATCTGTATCACTTTAGCTGGGATCTGGGAATTCATTTAGACATGACTGTGCCCTTGGTCTCCTTTCTGTCTCATCCTTTTCCCCTTTAAAAGGGGGAAGGACAAGCAGAGTTGTGCCACTCCATCCAGACGGGGCTGGAATACAAATGATACTTTGCTGCCTGCCATTGGCTTGTCCTGCAGCTACCCCTGGGGACATTCAGGGGGAAGAAAACAATACTGAAACTTTCAGTAATGGGGCCAATGTTCAATTTTAAGACTGTTCTTCTCCAGAAAATACAGTGAATATGAACTTACTAAAACAACAGCAGATGGGCTGTGGCACCTACCAGGTCTGATCCTTAACAGGAAGCTGCAATCCTTCACACAGGGAGTTTTCTAACATACAGTATGGTCACAGACCCTAGCCTCCAGTCCCCATAAGTATTTGCATTGTTCAGCATTTTATTTCATACCTCTGCTGGGTAAAATTTACTGTCAACCGTGTGCTCTGAACCCCACTCATTTATAGCTCCCCAATGGAAGTGGAACTGCTTTAGCCTGTATTGGTTTTCCAAGGGACCTCCAACAATTACTAAAAAACAAAACAAAACACACAGATTAAGAAACATCATTTAGAACCCAGCCACACAAGTAACACAGCAAGATCTTGCTTGAAATACATTTGTCCAGGGAAGAAATCAGCAGCTATCTTAACTGAAACAGTCCCCTATCACTTGGCTACTTTTACAGTTTACTTTGCTATGACAAAATTGTTCAGGCGAACACATCACACTTCTTCCCTACAGTCTGAATGAACTATATCAAATTGAAGATGATAAGCTAAATAGTCTCCTCATCCATCTCCCCTCCAGGGAATTATTGTTTTTTCCCAATTTACATCCAAGTTTGGCAGAGTCACGTTACCTTCTATGCTCTTCTCTTTGAGCAGACATGTAAGAACTGCCTTGCCAGAAGCAACACTTATGACAAAGCAATAGATGCATCTACTAAATGACATCCCAGCAAAGCCTCAATATTTATGAAAAATATTTACATTTCCCTTGACAATACAAGACTTCAAAACCCAGTTTTGCCAGTAGAATCAGTACATTGTGTCAAATATTCAGTTCTGCCTTTTTTCAAGCTACAAAAATCCAAACATACTATTCTGCTTCAACGCAGCTTTCAGACTGCATAACCAAAGTTGAAAGGCTTCCTGCATAGCCAGAAATATGCTAACATTGTGCCTGCTGTAACTGTTCCAGCTAAACTCCACAAAGCATCTAAACCTACAGTCTGCCTATGGGTAAGATTCTGAATTTATGGAAGCTTTAAAGCACTTTTTCACCAGGAGTAAGCGTAAACATGCAGTCTTCTCTCCTGATTTCAGAAGGTATCTCATCGTTTTGCAAATACATGAATGAAAAAAGTCTGTGTCTAGTTTTCTGTGTAGTGTTGGTTTTTACTCATTTCCTCCTAACTGAACCAGGAATATCCCACAAAGTCTTCTTGCTAGTTATTACCTCACAGCATCTGGTGAATGAGAGACCATAATTACTTTCAAAGGGCTAACAACAAACACGTAGCTGTAGAGACCCATTTACTGATTTTTACTTAATGGTACGTCATGATTAAATTTTATAGCAAAGCACTGTATAAAGTACATAATCCCAACACTACTTTTGAAAGTAAGTTAATCACTTTAAAGCTAAGGAGAAAACAGTGAGAGGCATTAAGAGCTTTTCTTGGCTTTTTGTTTTTTTTCTCCTGAGAGCCAGCCAGCAGTTTTGAAATTCTGATAGGCCTGCTTGTGATAAAAGTTGAAACAAGCTATGCAAATTGACATTTAAATAATTTCATGCGCCGCTGCTGAGCTCTTATCATAAATGCAATACTGACTATCACTAACAAAATATGATGCACCAAGGTAACTTTCAGGGATGGGATGAAGATGTGGCCCACACTGCCAAGCCTTTCAGAATTGAAGTTTCTGCACTCTAACACTCTCCATTCCTGATTATGCGATGAAGCAAACCCACAAGTGACTACATTCACGTTAATAATCACTTTCACTTGGATGTTTGCCTCGCAAGTAAAGTTGGGCACAGGCACACATACGTAGAAAATGGGGTTCCTGCAGTGGACACTAGAAAGTGACAGGAAACAAATAGGAACTTACAGTCCTTCTACAAGCATTTTTGCCATTTCATTCCCTCTCAAGGTACCAGTCCTAATAATTTCAAAACAAAATAGAAGTTTAAAGGAACTCTAACAACAACCACAGCAGCTTTTTGTTGTAGCCCTGGTTCGTTTCAGTCTCATTTCCTTGCAGCAGATGGCATTCATGCACAGCGACAAGGCCACGTTCTGTACATACCTTCCCCACACCCTTTCTTCTTCCTCCTCCTGCTCTGCCCATAAGCAAACACCCATGGCAGCACTACCTGCATCTTTTGCTCGAGTCTTGTTTTGCCTCATCTCAGGAGTTGGGCATTTTTGTCTATCCTGGATGCACGTTACATTTTGTCTTTTTCATCTTCTGTTTCAATTTTGTTGTGCTTTTTTTTTGTTTATTCATAAGCTGCCTTCTCTGGATTTCTATTATTGTTAGACAGAAGTTGGCAGAAAGAAAAATCAGAAATAGCAACACTAAAGACAGAAAGGTGGAGGAGGGAAGTAGGCACTTGAAAACCTGGCCATTTATATAGCAACATCCCTTGATCTGTTGTTTCTCTGGCATTTTGGAGTCCTGTCACTGACCGTTCAATGACACCCTCAGCCTTCATTGACTTTACTTCATTTGAGGAAGATGACGATGATGAGAAGGCAGCCATCCAGAAAGAGGCAGCAAGAATGCTCACACTTAAGATTTACCTCAAGTGTTCAGTCTCACAGATGAAGCAGATAAGATCTTTCAGAGCTGTGATGCACTCTGAATAGCCAGCCTCCGAAAGGCCAGCATCCCTCTAATTTTAGACAGTCCTGATGATTCCATGCTTGCCTCAAAGTCATAAAAACTGTCCCTTATATTGAAATATTGTGTATTTCTCAACCTCCTGCAGGTAATTCCCCTCCATTACACCAATCCTTCCAGAAAAAAAGATTACTTTGTTATCCATCAAAGTGCAAACCACTACACTTTTCAGGAACGCATCCTCAACAGATAGTGGGGTACAGCTGCATAAAGTAAAAGCCTGTTAAATTAAAAGCAAAACCAATCTAAAGTTAGTAAGTTAAAATCACTGACGAGCTAACAAGTGTTGTCTCCGTCTTAGTCTCTCCTCTAACCCCACCTTACCAACGCAATAGTAGTTTGTACTGTAAAAACAGAAGGGCACTACTTGGTTTCTTCATTACATATCACAGCGCTCAAATGAACAAGCGTAAGAATATTCCCTGGTTGGAAACTAATATTCTGGGTGAACAGCTATAAACAATAAAAACCCCCAAATGTCACACAAACCCCTGAAAGCTCCATGCATTCCCCCACTACCATTTCTGCAGCACTGTTTATCAGCCTCTTTCAAAACACCAACTAAAAATACTGGTATCGCAGAGACAAAGCACTTGTTTAGTAGCATGCTGAAAGCTTCCTCTTCCTAAGAGCATTACTAAATCCCTTTCGAAGTTCTAGCGTCTCTCATGGTAAGCAGTCACCTTACACATAAAAGACTCCAATCAAACGGGTTCAAACTCGTCCAGGGTCCCTCAATTTTTCCCTCCAGAACAAGTTGAGTAACCAACATGAATCATGTGCTTCACAATATCCCTGACCAATTGCTACCTACCTTTACGAAACATCTTCTTGACACATATCAGCAATATCCTTCGGTAAAGTCAACTTTCAAAAGCACAAAACCTGGAATTTGGGAGCAATATCTACTGAGCATTTTAAAAAGATTTAGCTGCTCAGGTCAGCGCGCCTATTCACAACAAATTAATGGAATGTATAACTGGATTTCACATGCATGGCCTCTTGCTTATACTAAGACAACCAGAACACACGCACCTCGCGCCTATGGTAGCGGCTCAGTATTCTTTAATTCTCCAAAAGCTTACTGAGATAACTATGTGTGCTTTCCAACTGGAAGTCATTTTGCTGCTGATTATTTCAAACACGTTAAATATACGTTAACAGCACAAAGGTGGTAAGTGGCAGATTAATAAAGTGTAATGATGAAATCTCATTTAAGTACATACACTTGACTGAAGATTGAGTCACGTAGACAACGCTGTGATGTTACGAGACCTAACCAAAAGGCAGGACATGAAGGTTTGTATAGTAAGACCCAATTTCAATGCACAACAGGGGATTTGTGCACAATGTCCACGGTAATCAATACATAGTAAAAGTGAGGCCTAAACAGAACTTCTGTATTACAATTCCTAGCACTGCAAAGCTGCATTTAGCTAAAGCATTCTTCTACTGTATATTCATTTTCAACATTTGTGTGGTTATTGAACCTAAAGTTTTACAGCATGCAAATATTTCTCCTCTCTAAGCATTAACAATACATTACACAGATTTTTCTGAGTTTTGCTTACTTGATCTATCAGTAGAATCATCAAATTCAACCAGGAAAGAATATCCGTTATTCCAGATGTGAAGACACGTTGTTGGGTCGTAGCTGATCTTCAGAGGCTTCAGAAAGGGGTCATAAATACTGTCTCTCCACTGGATATTGATAGGAGACTGTCGGCTGCCCCCCGGAATTGTAAGCGGACTTTGCCAAAGTGGATGCACTGGAAGATGATGAAGAGTGTCAGGCTCTAATGCACAATACAGAACTTCAACTAAATACTTCAGAACTTTTTGGCAAGAGAAGATGCTTTGGCACATTGGCTCCAAAGGCTAATTCAAGTCAGCTGATGCACAGGAAAGTAAAAAAAATAATACATGCCTGTTGCATGACTCAGAGCTACACAGGGAAGTGCAGAAATTTGACAAACAACTGTGTTGATACCTTCCTGCATTTGCAAAAAGCTCTTCACAGAAATTCTGCCCCCTTATTTGTCAGAAGACTGTTTCCCTTCTCTTGCCAAGTGATTTTAAGGTGGCTTCTGTTTTACAGCTTTGCCAGAGCCTCACCACACCACTTCAGATTTCCTTACGCACCAATACCATCAACCCACATCAGATCGCACCGGACACACAGTAACTCCCACTACAAAGCAAAAATATTCTGTTCAAGGTGCTGGTCTTTTGCCTACGCGTACTTCGGGGTTACGCCGCTGCTAAGGGCGTCGTGCTCCCGAAGCACCGATGCTGACCAAGAACACTTCACGCCCTCGGGACCTAGAGCTGATCCCCGCACCTGTAAAACCCTGAACTACCAATTTTGGGGGCAGCTTGGGGTCTCGAGCAGGGCAGATGCACGGTCACAGTTTGCATGGGATTTGGTGGAAAAACGGAACTGAGAACTGCGTGGACAGGGAGAACTCATTCACCAACAACCCTCGGACCAAGGTGTTTTGCCCCCTGCCCGTTCACTGAACCCGAGAGCCTCTGAAGCACTGCGTTACCAGCTACTTCGTTAGACGCAACCGCTCACGGCCTTTTGCGAGGTTAAAGAAAAAAAAAAGATAAATTAAATCTTTTAACAAACCACTCACACGAGGCGCAGCTAAACAACCTTCCCCCTCGGTTTCCTCAGTAAGGAGCAAACTTTATCGGCCTGAGCGAGGCCACCGCAGCAAAGTGCCTGCGGCAGTGCCACTGCCCTTCCCTCACGTCTCGGCGGAGGAACCGTGGCGGACGAAGCCAGGGTCCCCGCCTCTTCTACACAAACTCTGGCGGCCCCGGCAGCCCCCCAGCCCGGGGGGGACACGGCAGGCCCGGGCGGGGGGCGATGAAGCCGGGCGGGGAGAGCGGGAGATAGGGGGGGG